>VFQT010002635.1_pt1 | contig 17969 bp, 14 predicted proteins | sample 3512381 | NCBI WGS metagenome assembly VFQT01 (sample SAMN10412376, study PRJNA504923) | tailings metagenome | isolation source: Relicate 2 Philex TSF3 active mining site | place: Philippines: Tuba, Benguet | collected 2017-08-29
GCTGCGCGACCGAAAGCTTCGCGGAGAGCGCTGCGAACGGTCGCAACACGAATGACCGCGCGGTGCGCGCTGCGACCGCAACCGCAGGTGTCGTGGTTGATGTGGTGGTCGTTGATGGCGCGACTGTGGTGGTGGTCGATGCGACGGTGGTCGTTGTCGTCGAAGTTGTCGTCGTGGGCGCCACCGTCGTCGGCGCAGGATCGCTCCCACCAGAGCCGCCCGACGAGGCAACGGTGGTGGTCGTTGTGGGCGCGACCGTCGTAGTTGTTGTGGTGGTGGTGGTTGTCGTCGTCGGCGCAGTCGGTGTGATTGCAGCGCTGGTGAGCGACACGACTCCATCCCCCACTGCGTTTCGCGCCGTGACCCTAAAGCGATAGCTGCTCGCATTCGCAAGACCCGTCACAGTGGCGGCAGCAGTATTCGATACGCCGTCAGAAAACACCGACCATGCCACGCCGTCGAGCGAATACTCCACGACGTAATCGGTGACTGCGCTGCCGCCGTCGCTGGCCGGCGAGCTCCAGTCGAGTGACACCGAGCCGTCCCCGGCCGTGCCGGTGGGTGTGCCGGCACGGCCAGGTTCGGTGAGCGACATCACACGGCGATCGGTTCCAAGGTTCACCGCAATGAGATTGTCGCCCATCTCGCTCGCGGCGTCACCGAGCGTGACAGTGCCGCCAGAGCCGAGACGACCGCTGGTTCCCAAACCAAAACACTTGAGGGCAGATGTATCGAGCACCGCGCAGGAGTGCGCGACGCCGGCCACCACCGCGCGCACGCTGCGACCCGTGCCGAGGGAAATGGCGGAGAGCGCATCGCCGAGTTCATTCGCGTCATCGCCGAGACTTGCAGTACTCCCCTGACCGAGGCGACCGCTCGCACCATTTCCAAAGCACTTCACGCTGTAGTTGTCGAGCACGACGCAGGTGTGTGAAGCACCAGCGCTGATCGCGACTGCCGTGCGACCTGAACCCAGCGACACCGCCACGAGCGCCGAACCCATCTGACCGTCAGCACTACCGATATCCGTCCTCGCGCCAGTTCCCAAGCGACCTTCGGCCCCGACTCCCCAACACACCACGTCGTTCGTGTCGCGAATCGCGCAGGTGTGCGCTGCTCCGGCACTGATCGCCTTCGCAGTGCGACCAGCACCGAGGTCGATTGACGCGAGCGACGTGCCCATCTCGCCGGGTTCGTCGCCGCGCGAGTTCTCGTCACCTGTGCCGAGGCGACCGTTGGCACCCGAGCCCCAACACTTCACGCTGCCGTTCGATGCGAGCACGCACGTGTGTGCGTCGCCGGCGGTGATCGCCGTGACTCGCACGCCGGCAGCGAAGCCGAGCGACACCGCGGGCAGCGCGTCACCCATTTCACCGGCAGCATCGCCGCGCGCGTCGGTGTCGCCGATGCCGAGCTGACCGTCGTCGTTGGCGCCCCAGCACTTCACGCTCGAGTCGTCGAGCAACGCGCAGGTGTGCGCGGCTCCAGCAGCAATCACCGTGGCCGTGCGACCAGAACCGAGGTTGACGGCAGCGAGCGAGTCGCCCATCGTCGCAGCACTGCGACCGATGTCGGCCGTCGCCCCGGTGCCGAGGCGACCGTTGTCGCCTTCACCGAAACACTTCACGCTCGAGTCGTCGAGCAATGCGCAGGTGTGAAGATTGCCGGTCGCCACCGCGCGCACCGTGCGACCAGTACCGAGGTTCACCGCGGCGAGAGAGTCGCCCATTTCGCCGGCCGAGTCGCCGAGAGCGACCGTACCTCCCGAGCCGATCTGACCCGACGTGTTGGCGCCGAAGCAGCGCAGCGTCGCATCGCCGAGCACGACGCACGTGTGCGCGTCGCCGGCGTCGACGTAGCGCGCGAGTGCAGAGATCTGAGTCGACGACCCATCCGCCTGGGTCGCCGACGCGCCAGACGAATCCGCCGATGCGCGCTGCACGACGACGGCTCCGAGGAGCGCGACGATCGTGGTGAGGAGGGCGAGCTGACGAATGCGTGCTGACACGGTCGCCGAAGTTACGAAGCATCAGGGTTCGCGTGAGCAACGCAGGCTTGAAAAATCGAGGAAATAACGACTGCGAAAAATCACAACGATGTAATGCGACATAACCGCCCCACCATCGCGTGCACGGTTGCGCCACCGACACGGTCGCGAGTACGTCGCTGCGCGAGTGCTCAGTTGAGTGAACACTCGGTGACGAAACATTCTGCGACACTCGACCGTGTGACAAATCTGCACGAATCTGCAGGAATAATCGCCGTCGCTCCGCTTGCGTTCGCGAAACTTGTTGCACCTAGGGTGCAACACATGCAGGTACTCCGCACCCCCGACGAACGATTCGTGAACTTGCCCGACTGGCACTTCGAGCCCCGCTATACCGACGTGCACCAAGACGGCACCGTGCTGCGCGTCGCGCACATCGACGAGGGCCCGCGCAACGCCAAGAACATCGTGCTGTGCATGCACGGCGAACCGAGCTGGTCGTATCTCTACCGCAAGATGATCCCGAAGTTCGTGGCCGACGGGCACCGTGTCATCGCGCCCGACCTCGTCGGCTTCGGTCGCAGCGACAAACCCGCTTCCACCGGCGACTACACCTATGAACGACACGTGGCGTGGATGAGCGAGTGGTTGCTCGCGAACGACCTGCGCCACCTCACGCTCGTGTGCCAAGACTGGGGCGGGCTCATCGGCCTGCGCCTGCTCGCCGCGCACCCCGAGCGATTCGACCGGCTCGTCGTCGCCAACACGTTCTTGCCTGTCGGCGACCGCACGCCGAGCGATGCGTTCATGGCGTGGCGCAAATACAGCCAGGAGACTCCGCAGTTCAACGTCGGTCGCATCGTCGAGGGTGGTTGTGCTCGCAAGCCGCTCGCGCCAGAAGTCGTTGCGGCGTACGACGCGCCGTATCCCGACGACTCCTACAAGGCCGGTGCGCGCGTCTTCCCCACGCTTGTGCCGATCAGTCTCGACGATCCGTCGTCGGCAGCCAACATTGCGGCGTGGAAAGTGTTGGAGCAGTTCGCCAAGCCGGTGCTCACCGCGTTCAGCGACAAAGACCCGGTGACCAAGGGCGGCGAGCGCGGATTCCAGCAGCGAGTGCCGGGCACCAACGGCCAGGCCCACACGACGATCGTCGACGCCGGACACTTCCTACAAGAAGACGCCGGCGAAGAACTCGCACGCGTCGTGAATCAGTTCATCGCCGCAAACTCCTGACGCCGATGGCGATCGACGCCCGAAACACGCGCACCGTCCGCACGCGCACGCGAATCGCCGACGCGATGATCGAGGCGGCGCTCGCGGGCGAGACTTCGCCGACCATTGCGCAAATCGCGCAGCGTGCCGGTGTCGCCGTGCGATCGGTGCACTACCACTTCGAAAACACGGAATCGCTCTACACCGAGGCAGTGCGGCGATACGAGCCGCGCGTGGCACGGCTGATCGTCGCCATCGACAAACGGCTTTCGCTCGAATCGCGTGTTCGTGTGCTCGTCGCGCAACACGAGGCGGTCTACCGTGCGATCGCACCGCTGTACTCGGCCGTGCGAGACCGACCACAAGCCCTGAAGTCGTCGTCAATCAACGAAGCGATGCACCGCCTGCGACGAGTGCTCGAGCGGCACGTGAGCGAGACGCTCGGCGACGAACTGCGCGTGGTGGCAGACCGTCACGGCTCGCGCGAGCGCATCATTGCGGCGGTGTCGTTCGAGACGTGGCGGAATCTTGATCGAGTGCAGCGACTCTCGCGCTCGCGACTCACGAATCACATGACGACGAACGTGCTGCGCGAATTCGCCCTCTGAAGGCTCAGCCGCCGCGCTGGCGCCGCCACGCAGTGAGCGTGTTCTCGATGAGGCACGCCACCGTCATCGGCCCGGTGCCACCCGGCATCGGCGTGATGGCACCGGCGACCGCCTGCACTTCGTCGAACACGACATCACCGACGATGCCTTTTTCGCCGCGAGAGATTCCGACGTCGATCACCCACGCGCCGGGCTTCACGTGGTCGCGGCCGATGCTGCGCGCCTGACCCGTGGCAGAGATGAGAATGTCGGCGTCGCGACACAGCGCCGCGAGATCGTCGGTGCGACTGTGCGCGATCGTCACGGTGGAATCCACGCCCTTGCGCGCGAGCAGCACCGCTAGCGGCAATCCGACGAGATTCGAACGACCCACCACCACCGCGCGCTTGCCGGCAGTGCTCGCGCCGTAGTGCTGCAGCAGCCGCAATACTCCGAGCGGTGTGCACGGCACGAGCGAGTCGAGCCCGCGCATCAAGCGCCCCATCGACGCAGTCGTGAGACCGTCGACGTCTTTGTCGACAGGCACGAGCGTCAAGAGTTTCTCGCCGTCGAGGTGCGCGGGCACCGGCTGCTGCACGATGATGCCGCTCACCGAATCGTCATTGGCCAGGCGGCGCACGAGATCTTCCGCGTCGCGCTGCGACACATCTGCCGGCAACGTTTCGTTGCGACTCGCGAGACCGGCGAGCTGCGCCTGCTTGTGCTTGTTGCGCACGTAGACCTGCGACGGGCCGTCGTCGCCGATGAGCACGGTGGCGAGGCACGGCGTGCCGCCGAGCCGCGACGCGTGCTGCTGCACATAGCCACCGACTTCGGCGATGATCTGGTCGCGCAATGCGTTGCCGTCGAGCAGCAACGCCCCGCCCGCGGTGCGCTTGGCGTCGCTCATCGCTTTCACGCTATTGCGAGTGCGCGCGTAGGCTGGAACATCGCGCACTGCGCGCAGGAGCCCTGATGTCACCAACTTCGTCTCACTCACCACGCTCAATCGCGCCGGCCACCGGAAAACTCGGCGTGCTCACCGTCGGCCTCGGCGCGGTGTCGAGCACGCTCATCGCCGGCGTCGAGCTTGCCAAGCGCGGCATGGCGGCACCGATCGGTTCGCTCGCGCAGATGGGCACCATCCGACTCGGCAAGCGCACCGACAACCGCTCGCCGTTGATCAAAGACTTCGTTCCGCTCGCCAAGTTGGAAGACATCGAGTGGGGTGCATGGGATCCGTTCCCAGATGACGCGTACGTTGCCGCGCAGCGCGCCGGCGTGCTCGAGGGCCCGCGCCACATCGAGGCGATCTCTGACACGTTGCGCAGCATCCGCCCGATGAAGGCTGCGTTTGACCGTGAATACGTGAAGAACATCAGCGCCGACAACACGCTCGGCACCATCAACAAGCGGGCGATGCTGAATGCGATTCGCGAAGACATCCACCGTTTCCGCGACGACAAGAAGGTCGACCGCATCGTGATGATCTGGTGCGCATCGACCGAGAAGTTCATCGAGCCGGGCCCGGCACACCAGAACCTCGAGGCGTTCGAGAAGGCGATCGATGCCAACGACCCGACCATCGCGCCGTCGATGCTCTACGCGTACGCCGCGATTCTCGAAGGCATTCCGTTCGCCAACGGCGCGCCGAACCTCGCAGTTGACACGCCGGTGTTGCGCGACCTCGCGACCAAGCGCGGCGTCGCCATCAGCGGCAAAGACTTCAAGACTGGCCAGACCATGGTGAAGACCGTGATCGCGCCGATGCTGAAGGCGCGCATGCTCGGTTTGTCGGGTTGGTATTCCACCAACATTCTCGGCAACCGCGACGGTGAAGTGCTCGACGATCCGGAGAACTTCAAGACGAAGGAAGAGTCGAAGCTCGGCGTGCTGGAAAACATCTTGCAGCCCGAGAAGTATCCCGAGTTGTACGGCAACGTCTTCCACAAGGTACGCATCAACTACTACCCGCCGCGCGGAGACAACAAGGAAGGATGGGACAACATCGACATCTTCGGCTGGCTCGGGTATCCGATGCAGATCAAGGTCGACTTCCTCTGTCGCGACTCGATCCTCGCGGCGCCGCTGGCGCTCGACCTCGTCTTGTTCTCCGACTTGGCGCAACGCGCCGGGCTCGGCGGCATCCAAGAATGGCTGTCGTTCTATTACAAGAGTCCGCAAGTCGCCGAGGGTCTCTACCCCGAGCACGATCTCTTCATTCAGTTGACGAAACTGAAGAATACGTTGCGCTGGATGATGGGCGAAGAACAAATCACCCACCTCGGCCGCGAGTACTACGACGAAGCCTGAGCGATGACGTCGCTGCGGCGGGCGGCCTCACGAGCATGAATCCCGTGCGGCGGGCGGCTGCGACCCGCTACCTGCTTGATGTCGTGTGCATCGTGTTGTTCATCGTCATTGGTCGACGCAACCACGGCGAAACCACCGACGCCGCAGGCACACTGCGCACCGCGCTGCCGTTTTTCATCGCGCTCACCGGTGCGTGGATAGGCGCGCGCACCTGGCGAGCGCCACGCTCGCTCTCGACCGGGGTCATCTTGTGGATCGTCACCGTGGTCGTAGGTCTCGGCATTCGCCGCTTCGCCTTTGGCGACGGCACCGCGACACCGTTCGTGATCGTGGCAACTCTGGTGATCGGGCTGCTGCTCGTCGGCACCCGACTGCCCAAGCGCGCCAAGCGCTAGGCGATGATGTTCGTGATGGCGCCGGTCTCGGCGCCTTGCACGAGTCGCGCATACTTGGCGAGCACGCCACTCGTGTAGCGCGGCGGATTCGGCTTCCAGCCGCGGCGGCGCTCGGCCATCGTGGCTTCGTCGACCAACAAGTCGAGTCGTTTCGTCGGAACGTCGATGCGAATCCGGTCGCCGTCGTGCACGAACGCAATCGGTCCGCCGTCAGTGGCCTCGGGTGCCACGTGACCGATGCAGAAACCCCACGTGCCGCCGCTGAAGCGCCCGTCAGTGATGAGCGCGCAGTCGGCGCCGCGACCGGCACCTTTCAACGCACCAGTGATTGCGAGCATCTCGCGCATACCTGGGCCGCCCTTGGGCCCTTCGTAACGAATGACGAGCACGGTGCCGGGCGTGATGTCACCAGCCATGATTGCCGCCATCGCACCGTCTTCGCCGTCGAACACGCGCGCGACACCGTCGAATGATTTCTGATCTTTGGTAAGCCCGGCAACTTTCACGACCGCGCCGTTGGGTGCGAGCGATCCGCTCAAGATGTTGATGCCGCCTTCGGAGTGGATCGGCTGCGACACCGTGCGCACGACGTCGTTGTCGGGCGCAGGCGGATTCAGTTCGGCGAGATTCTCGGCCATCGTCTTGCCGGTGCAAGTGAGCACGTCGCCGTGCAAGAGACCCGCATCGAGCAGGTGCTTCAGCACCACCGGCACGCCGCCGATGCGGTCGATGTCGGTCATGTGATATCGCCCACCAGGCTTGGTGTCGGCGATGTGCGGCACGCGCGCGGCGATGCGGTTGAAATCGTCGAGCGACAACGCGACTCCGGCTTCGTTGGCGAGCGCGAGCAGATGCAACACCGCGTTGGTGCTGCCGCCGAGCGCGTTCACCACGGCAATCGCATTTTCGAACGCCTTCTTCGTCATGATGTCGCGCGGATAGATGCCGAGGCGCAGAAGATTGACCACCGCCTCACCGGCGCGGCGTGCGTCGGCATCGCGTCGAGAATCGATTGCGGGCGGAGAAGCCGTGCCGGGCAGGCTCATGCCGATCGCCTCAGCGATGCTCGACATCGTGTTGGCGGTGAACATTCCTCCGCACGCACCTTCGCCCGGGCATGCGGCGCGTTCGATTTCGTCGACTTCGTCGCGGGTCATCGTGCCTGCGGCGCACGCGCCGACGGCTTCGAACACCGTGGTGATGTCGATGTTCTTGCCCTTGTGCAGGCCCGGCAGAATCGAGCCGTTGTAGACGAACACGCTCGGCAGATTCAGGCGCGCCGCCGCCATCAACATTGCCGGGATGCTCTTGTCGCAGCCGGCGAGACCGACGAAACCGTCGAAGCGCTCGGCGTGCACCACCGTCTCGACGCTGTCGGTGATCACTTCGCGGCTCACAAGCGACGCGCGCATGCCTTCGTGACCCATGCTGATGCCGTCGCTCACCGTGATGGTGCCGAACTCGAGCGCCACGCCACCGGCTGCCCGAACACCAGCCTTCGATTGTTCGGCGAGACGGCGCAGCGACACGTTGCAGGGCGTCACTTCGTTCCAGGCCGAGGCGATGCCGATCTGTGGTTTCTCCCAGTCGCCGTCGCCCAACCCGACCGCCCGCAACATCGCGCGTGACGCGGCCTTTTGCAGGCCATCGGTGACGTCGCGACTGCGGGGCTTCACATCCACCCGGGTTTCTCGGCTCTTCGCCATCACGTCACGGTACCTTTGACCCAGCGGCCGCCCGTAGAACTCGTACGCATTTGACTGTTAGGCTAACCTAACACTACTGTCAGGTATACCTAACAGAACAACAAGGGAGAACAGCGATGAACACTTCACTCTTGCGCCTGCGACCGCGGACGCACTCGCGCCTGCGACCGCGACGCGTAGCAACTGCAGCTCTTGCGACGGTAGCCATCGCGTTGGTGACCGCGTGCGGCGGCGGGTCGAGCAGCACTGCCGACACGACAACCGACACGAGCAGTGACACCATCGCCGATACGACCACCGACACCGCGCCGGTTGCAATCGACGGCACGGCGATCACTGTCTACTCCGGACGTAGCGAAGCCCTCGTGCAACCGCTCATCGACGAATTCTCGGCTGCCACCGGCGTAACCGTCGAAGTGCGCTACGGCGACTCGGGCGAACTGGCAGCACTCTTACTCACCGAAGGCGACGCCAGCCCCGCCGACGTGTATTTCGGACAAGACGCCGGCGCGCTCGGCGCCATCGAAGAAGCCGGGCTGTTCACGATTATGCCCGAAGCAACGCTTTCGCTCGTCAGTCCGGCATTCCGGTCGGCAACGGGTGGCTGGGTCGGAACGAGTGGTCGCGCGCGCGTGATCGTCTACAACCCTGGTCTGGTCGCGACTCCCCCGACTTCGCTCGACGACCTGCTGGATGCGCAGTGGAAAGGAAAGATCGGCTTCGCCCCGACGAATGCATCATGGCAGTCGTTCGTTACAGCGCTACGAGTGTTGCGTGGTGAAGACGGCGCTGAGAAGTGGCTGACCGGATTCGCTGCCAACGATCCCGTCGCCTTTGAGAAGAATGGTGTGGTGAGAGATGCGGTGAACTCCGGCGAAGTCGCACTCGGCCTCATCAACCACTACTACCTGTACGAAAAAATCATGGCTGAAGGTGCCGAGAACGTCGTGGCAAAGAACATCTACCTCCGCGACGGCGATGCAGGGAGTCTCGTGAACGTCGCGGGCACCGGGATTCTCGTCACCAGCCAGAATCCAGCTGGCGCGCAGGCCTTCGTCGAGTACCTCTTGAGCAAGAACGGGCAAGAGTATTTCGCCAACAAGACCTTTGAGTATCCGCTCGTCGTCGGCATCCCGCAGTACGAAGGTCTCCCTGCGCTCGACGACCTGAAGCCGCCGACGATCAATCTCGCTGACCTGAAGTCGCTCGAGGCAACCCAAGAGCTACTCGTGCGAGTCGGACTGCTAACGAAGTAAGGAGCACATGTCTAGACCGTCGCGGATACCGCCCGCACTCGCGGTACCCGCGGCGGCAGCAGTGCTGGTCGGGCTTGCCCCACTGGCGTACTTGTTTGACGCCGGATTCTCGCGCGGCGTGCAAGGCGTCGTCGACGAGTTGTTCCACGCAAGAACGTTGTGGTTGGTGGTGCGCAGTCTCGGATTGACGCTCGTGGTCACGCTCGCATGCGTGCTCGTCGGCACCACGTGTGCATGGATCGTCGTGCGCACATCACTACGTGGCCGGGCGATACTGCTCACGTTGTTCGCCCTGCCGCTGGCGATCCCCTCGTACCTCGCAGCATTCGCTTGGGTGTCATGGCTTCCAGGCATCGCCGGATTTTTCGGAGCATCGCTCGTGCTCACGATCGTGTCGTATCCGTACGTCATGCTCCCTGTTGCCGCTGCACTTCGAGCCACCGACATCTCGCTCGAAGACGTCGCGCGTTCATTGGGAGTCTCGCCGTTCGTCGCGGCGTGGCGGGTGTCGCTGCAGCAAGTGCGCCCCGCGATCGTCGGTGGCGCACTGCTCGTGGCTCTGTATGTGGTCAGTGACTTCGGAGCCGTGGCGGCGATGCGGTACGAGACCTTCACCTGGGTCATCTTCGGTGCGTACCGAGCGGGATTTAATCCGACGCGTGCTGCACTGCTTGCACTCGTGCTCATCGTCATCGCGGTTGCGCTCATCGCACTCGAACGGCGCGTACGAGGCAGCACGGCGCTCGCCCGACTCGGTCGCGGCGTCAATCGAAGCAGCATCCGCGTCTCGCCAAAGTCGCTTCGCATCGCGGCACTCGCATGGTCGGCGGTGGTGGTGGGTATCGCCGTCGGAGTTCCGGTGGTGAGTGTTGCCACGTGGATCTTTCGCGGCACTGCTGTCACCGATTGGAGTGATGTGGCGTTCACGATTCGCGACTCGTTCGGCATCGGATTTGCCACCGCCATAGCCACGGTGTTGTTGGCGCTGCCCGTCGGCATCGCCATCGCAAGATTTTCAGGACGGTTCACGCGTGCCGCCGAGGCAAGTGTGTACCTCACCCACTCGCTACCAGGCATCGTCGTCGCGCTATCGGTGGTGTACCTCGGAATCAATCTCGTGCGCCCGCTCTATCAGGAACTGCCGCTGCTCGTTTTCGGACAGATGATCATCTTCTTGCCGCTCGTCGTCGGCGCCGTCCGCACGGCAGTCGAGCAGTCGACACCCGTGCTCGAAGACGTCGCACATTCGCTCGGCACATCGCGCATGGCGACGATCTGGCGCGTGACAATTCCTGTTTCACTGCCGGGAATCGCCGCTGGTGGGGCTCTGGCCTTGCTCGGCGCGGTGAAAGAACTGCCGACGACGTTGCTGTTGCGTCCGACGGGGCTGGAGACGCTCTCGACGAGCATCTGGAAGTACAGCGTCGTGTCTGACTACGGAGCGGTCGGTCCGTACGCTGTGGCATTGATGTTGCTTGCCGCGGTACCCACGGCAGTTCTCAGCATGTTCAGCGTGATGAAGACGGTGCGCCAGTGATTGTGTCGGACGCAGCGTCTCTCGCTCTGCGCATCGAAGGGGTCTCGCACTCCTTCGGCGACACGGAGGTGCTGAAGAACGTATCTCTGCAGGTTCCGACCGGACACATCACCGCGCTGCTTGGCCCTTCCGGCGTCGGCAAGACCACCCTGCTGCGCATCGTGAGCGGTTTCGAGTCGCCGACGAGCGGCACGATCGAAATCGGTGGTCGCGTGGTCGTGCGCGACGGGCAATCACTCGTGCAACCCGAACGACGCGGAGGTGCGTTGGTGCCGCAGGAAGGCGCGTTGTTTCCGCACCTCACCGTGGGCGAGAACGTTGCTTTCGGACTGCCGAGTCGACGTTCGAGCCGCGCGAAAGCCCGCGTGCAAGAACTTCTCGAATTGGTGGGTCTGCAGGGCTTTGCTGACCGGCGACCCGAAGAACTCTCTGGCGGCATGCAACAACGCGTCGCGCTCGCGAGAGCCCTGGCGCCGTCGCCGGCGATTGTCTTGCTCGACGAACCGTTCAGCGCGCTCGACGCCACCCTGAAGGCGAGTGTGCGCGAACAAGTCATCATCGCGCTTCGCGCGACCGGAGCATCTGCATTGTGGATCACGCACGATCAGCAGGAGGCTCTCTCCACCGCCGACCGTGTCGCGGTGATGCTCGACAACACGATCGTGCAGTGCAGCGAACCGGTGCAGTTGTATTCGCACCCCGTGTCGCAGCGCGTCGCAGAGTTCGTCGGTGAAGCAGTCAAGCTGGTCGGCAACACCGAACCAGACGGCACAGTGATCTGCGCGCTCGGTCGCCTGCCGTTGAAGAGCGCACTACCTCACGGCAGGGTCACCGTGGTCATTCGTCCCGAGCAGATCGAACTCGACGAGTCTCCGCACGCGAGTTGCGGCGGCGAAGTCACTGCGACCCGGTTCTACGGTCACGACGGCGAGATCGACGTGCGACTCGAGAGCGGCGAGACGGTGGTGGCACGGCTGCATGCCACGCGGTTGCCGCGCCACGGTGAGCGCGTCAAGCTCGCAGTGTCAGGTCAGGTGCTCGCTTTCGCCTGAAGCAACGCCGTCACGACCTTGCCGTCGGCTTTGCCCTTGGACGACTTCATCACCGCGCCGACGAGCGCACCCATCGCCTTCTGCTCCCCCGCCTTGAACTTCGCCCACGCGTCGGGGTCGGCGGCGATCGCCGCATCGACCAGCGCCTCGAGCGCACCGGAATCCATCGCTTCAAACCCCTTCGACTTGGCCATCGCAATCACGTCGCCGCCGCCGGCAGCGACCAGGTCGGCGAGCAGCGTCTTGGCCTGCGTCGCGGTGATCTTCGCGTTCTTCTCGAGCAGCGTGAGCGCGGCAAGATCGCCGGCAGGCACGCGCGGCGAGGCGGACTCTTGGGCGAACGCCTGCTGCACGTACACCAGCGCGCGTGCGGCATCGCCGCCGACGGTCGCGACCGCCGCGATGTAGTCGTCCTGTCCGCGCTCGACGACCACAGCGACTGCCTCGCTCTCGCGTGACTGGCCCGTGAGTTTCGCCAACGCATCGCGACGCGCGGCGGGCAACGGCGGAAGCGACGCACGCACTCGTTCGACCCACGCCGCGTCGGGTGCGAGCGGCACGAGGTCGGGCTCGAGGAAGTAGCGATAGTCGTCGGCGTCTTCCTTCGTGCGCAGCACGTTGGTGCGACCGGCGGCATCGTCCCAGTGCAGCGTCTGCTGCTTGATGGCACCGCCGCTCGTGATGATGTCGATTTGTCGGCGCGCCTCGTAGTCGATGGCCCGGCCGACCGCGCGAATCGAGTTCACGTTCTTGATTTCGCATCGCGTGCCGAACGGCGTGCCGGGCTTGTGCACCGACACGTTCACGTCGCAGCGCATCGATCCCTCTTCCATCTTCGCGTCGCTCGCACCGACAGCGAGCAAGATGGCGCGCAGTTCGCTGACGTATTGCTTGGCTTGCTCGCTGGTGCGAATGTCGGGGCGCGACACGATCTCTACGAGCGGCACGCCGGCGCGGTTGAAATCGATGAGCGAGTAGTCACTGCCCTGGATGCGGCCTTCCGCGCCGCCAAAGTGCGTCGATTTGCCCGTGTCTTCCTCGAGATGCGCGCGCTCGACGCCGATGCGAACGTCGCCGGGCAACATGAGAAACCCGTCGACGTTGAGCGGCTGGTCGTATTGACTCACCTGATACGCCTTGGGCAAGTCGGGATAGAAGTAGTTCTTGCGGTGGAAGGTGCACGCCTGCACGCGGCAGTTGAGCGCGAGCCCGAGCCGCATCGCCAACTCGACGGCGTGGCGGTTGAGCACAGGCAGCGCACCAGGAAGCCCGAGCGTCACAGGGTCGATGTGCGTGTTGGGTTCGTCGCCGAAACGGTTGGCGCTCGCGCTGAACAACTTTGTCTTGGTCGCCAGCTCCACGTGCACCTCGAGGCCGACGACGAGTTCCCACCCTTCGATGAGTTGTTCGGCGGTCGCGACCACGCTCGACGGGTTCGCTGCTGTTCCCGGTGCTGCGCTCATACGCGGCGCTCCAATTCGGCGGCCACGCGGAACATCGGCACCTCACCGAGTGCCGGTGCGAGCACTTGCACGCCGACGGGCAGGCTGTCCTCACCGGTTCCGAACGGCACGCTCATCGCGGCGTGACCAGCCAGGTTGGTCGGAATCGTGAACACGTCGCACAGATACATCGCGAGCGGATTGCTCGTCTTGTCGCCGAACTTGAACGCGACGGTCGGCGAAGTGGGTGTGAGAATCACATCGCACTTGGCATACGCCTTCGCAAAATCGTCGGCGATCAATCGGCGAACCTTCAGCGCCTTGCCGTAGTAGGCGTCATAGTAACCGGCCGACAATGCATACGTGCCGAGCATGATGCGGCGCTTCACCTCGTCGCCGAAACCCGCGGCACGAGTGGCGCCGTACATCGCGTTGAGATCCTTGCCGTCGACGCGCAGGCCGTAGCGCACGCCGTCGAACCGAGCGAGGTTGCTGCTCGCTTCGGCCGGCGCCACCAGGTAATACGCGGTGAGACCGTAAGACATCGACGGCATCGTCACGTCGACGACCTGCGCACCCGCCGCGCGCAACGCATCGAACGCTGCCTCGAGTCGCGCGAGCACGTCGGGCGAAGATCCTTCGGGCATGTCGGTGATGCGCCCGATGCGCATACCCTTCACGCCTTCGTCGAGCACGTTCATGAGCGACGGTGCCGGCTGCGGAATAGAAGTGGAGTCCAGCGGGTCGTGCCCCGCGATGACTTCCATCAACAAGGCTGAGTCGGCGACGGTGGTGCTGAACGGCCCAATCTGGTCGAGGCTGCTGCCGAAAGCGACGAGGCCCTGTCGCGACACCGTGCCGTATGTCGGCTTGACGCCGACCAGACCGCACAGCGCCGCCGGTTGGCGGATGCTGCCGCCGGTGTCGCTGCCGAACGAAGCATTCGCGAAGCCGGCGGCCACCGCAGCAGCGCTTCCTCCGCTCGAGCCGCCGGGCACGCGCGAAGTGTCGAGCGGGTTACGCGTCGGGCCGAACGCGGAGTTCTCCGTGCTTGAACCCATCGCGAACTCATCGAGATTCGTCTTGCCGACGAACACCGCACCCTCGTCGGCGAGGCGGCGCACGACAGTGGCGTCGTACGGCGGCTTCCATCCGGCGAGAATCTTGGACGAGCACGTGGTCTCTACGCCGCGCGTGCACATGTTGTCTTTCAGCGCGATGGTGACTCCGGCGAGGCGACCGACTTTCTTGCCTGCTTTCACGTCGGCGTCGATGCGCGCGGCGCGCTCGCGCGCGCGCTCGGTGGTGACCAGATTGAACGCGTGAATCTCTTTCTCACGCGCGGAGATTGCCGCCAAGTTCTCCTCGAGCACCGCCGACGCAGTGAGCGCACCGCTCGCCACGCCCGCAGCGACGTCGACGACGGTGCGACGAGGTGCAGAGCCCATGTCGACGATCTATTCCTCGAAGCCGATGATCGGCGGCACGCGGAATCGGCCGTCTTGCGCAGCGGGTGCGTTCGCGAGTACTTCATCGCGGTCGAGCGACTCGGCTACGACGTCGTCGCGCAACACGTTGGTGAGCGGAATCGGCTGGTTCATCGGCTCGACGTTCGACAAATCGAGCGCATCCACGTCGCGGAAGTGGTCGAGCATTCCGGCCAATTGCGCAGTCATGCGATCGACTTCGGCTTCGGTGAGATCAAGCCGCGCGAGCCGCGCGACCTTGGCGACGGTCTCGCGAGAAATCGGCTCAGGCACGGTGAAGAATGCTACGAGCCGACATGCACGAGCATGCCCGATTCGGGCCACAAATTCGGCGGCTGCAGACCGACCACATCGAGTTCGCGCCCGGTGCAGCGCGTCGGCGAGGTCATCCAACCCGGCAGCGTGTGGCCGATTCCTCCGAGACGGCCGAGCGGCAAGTGCGTGACCGTGTAGGTGCGATCGGGGTCGAGACCCGCGATTCGCCAGCGCGGTACGACCAACCACGGCGAGGTCTGCATCTGCACATATGCCAACAACGCTTCGCTGCGGTCGCGCGCCATGGTGCCGTGCGCGAGCGCGGTGTCGTCATCGAGATCGAATCGCACCATGCGCCCGGTGTGCAGCAGCTCGCGGTGTTTCTTGTGCAGCGCAATCGCGTCGCGCAACACGTCGCGTTCGCGGTCGTCCAACTTGCGCGGGTCGCACTCCACGCCCATCCAGCCGAAGAGTGCGGTGATCGTGCGCATCTCGATGCTCTGCGACCGACCGGTGGTGTGCGAAGTGCGGGCCGCCACATGCATGCCGAGCATCTCGTTGGGTACCCACATGCTCGTGCCGCGTTGGATGTGTTGGCGCTCGAGCGGGTCGTTGCAGTCGCTGGTCCACACGCGCGGCGTGCGCGCGAGCACCGCATGATCAATGCGCCCGCCGCCTGACGCACACGACTCGAATTCCACGCTTGGATGCGCGGCGCGCAACGAATCGAGCAGTCGGTAAAACGCGAGAGTCTGGCGACGCGCGCCCGCGGCACCGTCGGCGGCGCTCGCGTGGATCAGCGGGCGGTTCATATCCCACTTCACGAACGCAATCTCGTGGTCGCGCAGCAGCGCATCGAGCTGCCCGAACACGTGCGTATAGGCCGCATCGTTCGTGAGGTCGAGCAACAACTGATGGCGCGCCATCACGGGCTCGTAATCGGGCGAGTGCAGCACCCACTCCGGGTGCGCGCGCAATACGTCGCTGTCGCGGTTCACCATTTCCGGTTCGACCCAGATGCCGAAGTCCATGCCGAGCGAACGCACGTGGTCGATCAGCGGCGTGAGACCGTTCGGATACACCTCGCGCGACACCACCCAGTCGCCGAGCCCCGCGCGATCGTTGCGTCGCGCACCGAACCAACCGTCGTCCAAGACGAACCGTTCGATGCCGACAGCAGCAGCGGTGTCGGCGAGAGCCTTCAACTTCTCGGTGTCGTGGTCGAAGTACGTCGCTTCCCACGTGTTCATCAGCACCTTGCGGGTGCGCGGCGACGCGGCGTTGGCGCGCGCTGCCGTGCGCACGTGTTCGTGCATCACCCACGAAGCCGGCGTGAACCCGGCACCTGAGTACGCGCCGACCACGACGGGCGTCGAATACGTCTCTCTCGGGTCGAGGCACACTTCGCCCGGCATCAATAGTTCTCCGAGTTGCGCATACCGGCGGCCGTCGGGCATCACCTCGGCATACAGCGCATGATTGCCGCTCCATGCGAGATGGGCTCCCCAGACTTCGCCCGACCACTCGCGCGCGGCCGTGGTGCTCCACCACAGAGTCGGCGGATACTCGTGCGACGTACGGCCCGTGCGGTTTTCCACGCTGAACGCACCGTGGTCGACCTTGCGACGGTGAGTAGACGATTCGCGCGACCAGCGACCCGAGTAGGTGGTGAGATCGCGTGCGTGCGACGGCACCGGCAGCGTGATAGTGAGCGCGTCGAGCAAGAATCGTGACTCGCCCTCGTTGGTCACACTCGCTCGCGCGTTCAACGCACCGGCGTCATCGAGCTCGAGTCGCACTTCAAGCCGCAGTTTGGCGACCTCGTCGCGCGACACGGTGACCACACTGCGACTCGTCGCTTCAACCTCGCACGTGCCGAAGCGCGCCGACCAGTCGCGACCACCCGGGCGATGACCAAGGAGACCCGGGCGCGCGAGAGTACCGAGCGAATGCTGCGGCACCACCTGCAAGGGCGGCACCGAGTCGAGTGAGCCGTGCGTGGTCGGGCGGGTTGCGAGCGCCGCGAACCGCGCAGCATCGGGCGACGACAACGGCGCACCCCAATGCACGATGTCGGGCACACCACCCGAAACGTCGACGACGACCGACACGGTCTCATGCGCGAGGTGCACGACGCGCTTCGACGCCTCGCCAGTCACCTGAGAAACGCTAACGACGCGCCGTCCACCGCTGCTCAGGCTTTGGTCGAACCGAGCGTGAGACCCGAGACGAACTGCTTGCGCAAAGCGAAGAACACGATGAGCGTCGGCCGTGCGGAGGTCATCGCACCTGCCGCTCGGCCGCCTCGGAGGAATCGGCCACACGCTGCCCGGCTGGATGACCTCGCCGACGCGCTGCACCGGGCGCGAACTCGAAGTGGTCGGTTAGCAGCCGCCGAGTTTGTGGCCCGAGTCGGGCATGCTCGTTCATGTCGGCTCGTAGCATTCTTCACCGTGCCCGAGCCGATTTCGCGCGAAACCGTCGCCGAGATCGTGCGGCTCAATTTCACCGATGCCGAACTCGATCGCATAACTGCGCAATTGGGCAAAATGCTCGACCACTTCCGCGGCGCGAACTCAGTGGTCGATTTCGTCGAAGAGCTCGGCAGCAACTCGTATATGCACTGCTCACTCGAAGGCACCGCCAACACCCGCATTGTCGCCCGCGCACCGGGGCTGCGCATGTCGGCCTGACCGCACGCGAGACGAACATGGTCGACCTGCGCCGCGACCCGTGG
>VFQT010002636.1_pt1 | contig 17953 bp, 13 predicted proteins | sample 3512381 | NCBI WGS metagenome assembly VFQT01 (sample SAMN10412376, study PRJNA504923) | tailings metagenome | isolation source: Relicate 2 Philex TSF3 active mining site | place: Philippines: Tuba, Benguet | collected 2017-08-29
AGCCGAATCGCACCGAGTACATGGAAAGAGAGGAATAGACGTACCCGTCGGTGATCACCTTTGCCCGCTCCCCCTTGGCCCGTGCGCCGAGGACATAGAGGAGAGGCAAAAAATGTTCGGGAGTCGGTGCGGCGTACGCGGCATCGGGGTGTTCCCGCCATGCCTCGATGGCGGCGGCGTCTTCACGTTCGATCGCGTCGACGATGTAGTCGTGGAAGCGGACTCCTGCAGGATGTGCCTTGGCATCGACCGACCAGTCGATTGCGCCGAGATTGTGGACGATGTTGCCGCTGCCGAGAATGAGAACGCCCTCTTGTCGCAGTACCGCCAACTTGCGACCCGCCTCGAGATGCCACGCGGCCGGGCGGGTGAGGTCGATCGACAACTGCGTCACCGGCACGTTTGCATGGGGGAAGATGTGGGCAAGCACGGACCATGTGCCGTGGTCGACGCCCCAGGTTGTGGTGCGGCCGATCGGCGCGGGAGCACACATGGGTCGCAAAAGATCGGCGACGCGCAGAGCCACACCTGACGCTCCGGCCACGGGGTAACGGAACTGCGACAGTTCGGGCGGGAAGCCGGAGTAGTCGTGGATCATCGTCGGGTTGTCGCTGGTCTGCACGAGCGTGGCGCCGGCGGGCGTTGGTGCCCAGTGGGCCGAGACGCAGAGAATCGCGCGCGGCGTGGCGTAGATGCCAAGGTCGTTCATTGCCCGCGAGTGTTCGGCATTTGCAAACAACGCCCCGAACTGCCCCCACGCAGCCGTGAAGTCGTTATTTTCGAGGGTGTTCATGGGGCTGCCGTGGCCGATGAACGCAACGGGCATGGGAACGGGCATGGGAAATTCTTAGCAGGGCGCCAAAAAGTGTCCGCAGGCGGAGGGTTCCGGACTCCGTCATGCAACACAACCACACCACTAATGTCGCCACCGGCGACGAAAGGATTTCAACATGTTCGGAAGATCATCTCTCGGCGGCAGGCGCCGCAAGGCACTGGCAGGTGTTGTTGCACTTGCAAGCGTCGCAGCCCTGACCGCATGCGAACCATTCGCGGAACGAACGACCCTCAGTGGGTTCGGCCCTCCGGGAGAAGCGCAGTCGGGTCATGCCGTCGCGATTTCCCGTGACGGTCTGACGATGGCAGTCGGTTCGCCCGCGGGCTACGACGACGCCGGATTCGTCACCATCTTCACGAGGAAGTCCACCTCGGTCGATTGGGCGCAAGAAATGGTCATCGCCCCGACCTCGTCGGCCGTCTCGGGCAGTTTCGGCTCGGACGTCGACTTGTCGGCCGACGGAAACACGCTGGTCGTGGGTATCCCTGGTTGGGACGTGAGCAGCGGGAGCCAGAACAACGGTCGTGCGGCGGCCTACTTCCGTTCCGAAGGCGAATGGAGTGACCCGTATCTGATCAAGCGCGCGCTTTCGCCGGCTGCGGGTGACTCTTTTGGTTCGTCGGTTGCAGTGTCGGCTGATGGAACCCGCGTCGTTGTCGGAGCACCGGGCGCCGATGATGCAGGTCGAATCAATATCGGGAAGGTCAGCTTCTTCGAATTCGACGGAACCGTGTGGCGCGAGAAGTACACGACGTTGAACCAGTCTCCAGCACGTGCTGCCGGCGAGAAGTTCGGGTATGCGGTCGACATCAACGACGCGGGAACTCTCGCGGTTGTAGGTGCTCCCGAGCATGACGGAAACGTTGCCAAGGCCGGTCTTGCCGCTGTGATGTACCGGTTGAGTGACGCCACGTGGGCGACTCATTCGTGGCTCATCGACCAGAATGCGAATACGACAAGCAACGGAGAGGCACCGAAGTTCGGTGTGTCTGTTTCGCTCTCAGGTGACAGTCGCGTCCTGGCAATTGGATCACGCGGAGAAGATGTCTCGGGCAAGAACGACTCAGGCGCAGTAAATGTGTACACGGACTCCGTTGGTGATGGATCCGTATGGCCGCTGCGTCAGCGAATCACCCAGGCATTCGAAGGGGCATGGGGTGGTTTCAGCGTTGCGCTCGATACCGATGGCTCGCATCTCATGGTTGGCGCCTATGGCTACAACTCTTTTGCGGGACTTGCATCGCTGTGGATCTACAACGGCACAAAGTACGAGCCAAACGCGTACAAGTTCGAGACGGCATCGGGCTCGAGCGGACTTGGCTCGGCTGTCGCCATCTCGGGTGACGGCAAGGTGATGGCCGCAGGCGCGTCACTTGCCAGCAACCTGACCGGTCTCGTTCGCACGTTCGACCAGTTCACAAAGCCCGGCAAGCCGACCGGAGTCAAGGGAACTGCCGGCGACGGTGCAGTGCTTGTCGAATGGACTGCTCCGGCCGACAATGGTGGTCTTGCGCCGACCTACACGGTGGTGTCGACGCCGGGCAATCTGTCGTGCAGCACCACATCGACCTCGTGTCTCATGTCGGGTCTGACGAACGACACCGCCTACACGTTCGTCGTCACCCCCACCAATGGTGCGGGTGTGGGTACTGCATCCGACGCTTCGGCTGCCGTCACGCCGAAGGCCGGCGTCGTCGTGGTGCCGCCGCCGGTCGGCGGTGACAGCGGCGGTGATGTGACCAGTTTCGGTACCGTGCCGAGCGAGCCGCGCGACGTTGCCGTCGTGCCCGGCTGGAAGCGCGCGACGGTGTCGTGGACCGCTCCCGCTTCGAATGGTGGTCAGGAAGTTCAGTCCTACGAGGTCACCTCGACCCCGGGTGGTCTGAAGTGTGTGACGACCACCGAAACGTCGTGTGTCATCAAGGGACTCCGCGCCAAGAAGTCGTACAGCTTCGCAGTCGTGGCGGTGAACGTGATAGGCGCCAGCAAGGAAGCAACGACCGAAAAGTTCGCCCTGCAGCCCAAGGTGTCGCTGCGCGGCGGACCAAAGGCCAGCACCCTTGCGGCATGGCAGGGTATTGCCACCGGTATCGGTGAGAAGACCAGCATGCGTCTGCGCGGCAAGGTGGCCAAGGCCAACTGCAAGATCGTCGATGGCCGTCTCTACGCGAAGGTCGCCGGGACGCAGTGCAAGGTGACAGTGAAGTCGCGCTACCTGAAGACGCTTTCGCGGACCATCTTCATCCAGACAGTGCGTCGCTGACACGATTCACGAACGAAAGAGGCCCCGGGTTCGAGATGAACCCGGGGCCTTTTCGTTGTACGGTCACGGGCATGTTCGGTTTCAAAAAAGTCGAGATGGTGTCGCCTGCCGATGCCTTGCCGGGCCGTACCGACCAGACAATGCCGGTGCCCGCCGCGCACTTCGTGAACGGCAACCCGTTGGTGGGACCGTGGCCCGACGGCATGGAGACCGCGGTGTTCGGTTTGGGTTGTTTCTGGGGTGCCGAGCGCAAGTTCTGGCAGACCGAGGGCGTGTGGTCGACATCGGTTGGCTACGCGGGTGGTTACACGCCGAACCCCGCATACGAAGAGGTGTGTTCAGGGTTGACTGGCCACACCGAGGTGGTGCTGGTGGTGTTCGACCCGGCCGTGATCACGTACGCGAAGTTGCTGGCGGTGTTCTGGGAGTCGCACGACCCCACGCAAGGAATGCGCCAGGGCAACGACGTCGGCACGCAGTACCGCAGTGCGATCTACACGATGAACGACGCACAACGCGCGGCGGCAACGGCGAGCCGTGACGCGTTCCAAGTGATGCTGACCAAGGCCGGTTACGGCGAAATCACCACCGAGATTGCACCGGCCGGTGACTACTTCTACGCCGAGCCGTACCACCAGCAGTACCTGGGCAAGAACCCGAATGGCTACTGCGGTTTGGGTGGCACGGGCGTGTCGTGTCCCGTCGGCGTCGTCGGCGCGAACTGACTCGTCAGGCCGCTGCGACGGCGAGTTGTTCGTTTGTGGGTTTGCGGAACAGCGCGATCATCACGATGCCGGCAAGGAAGATCGTGATCGACACGTAGGTCCATCCTTGTTGCACACCATGAGCGACGTCTTTGTCTTTCACGGCGGCGGTGAGCAGCGAACCGACGATCGCGAGACCAAGTGCCGCGCCGACCTGCCGTGCGGTGTTCGAAAGCGCCGAACCCATCGCGAAGCGGGTGTGGGGCAGGTACGCGGTCGCGGCACTCGAGAATGTTGAGATGCTGAGGCCGATGCCAAAGCCACTGATCACGTTGTACGGAAAGAAATGCGTCCAGAATGACGGTTCCTTCACCATGAAGATGTTCATGAGCGTCATTGACGTGGCAAAGATGAGACAACCGAGACCGATCACCTTGCCATGTCCGAATCGTTGCGCCGCGCGACCCGCGGGGGCCGCAACAAGAGCTGCCATGAACGGACCCGGAACCGTCGCCCACCCCGACTTCAAGACGCCGTAGCCCCACACCGCCTGCAGCCACTGTGTGTTGACGAAGATCATCGCAAAGAAGCCGGCGGAGAAAATGAGGCCGGCGACCGTCGATGCGGTGACGAAGGGAAGTTTCAAGAGGCGTAGGTCGAGAACGGGTGCGCTGCTGCGTCGGCACGTGGCGACGAAGGCAACGCTGGCAATTGCTGCACCGACGAGGATGCCGATGGTCGTGGGTGTTGCCCAACCCCATTCGTCGCTCTGGACGATGGCGAGGGCGAGAAGGCCGACACTGAGAACGGCGAGCACCGCGCCGGGGACGTCGACGTGTTTGCGTGCCGTTTCGTCGAGGCTTTCACGTAGGAATCGTGAACCGATGGCGACGGCGATGAGGCACACCGGTACGTTCACGAAAAACACCCACCGCCAGTTGGCGATGTCGATGAGAGCACCACCGATGACCGGGCCGAGCGCAGCAGACAAACCGCCGACGGCACCCCAGATGCCGATTGCGGCACTGCGGCGTTCGACGGGGAATTCGGGCAGTACGAGCGCGAGTGATGCCGGAGAAAGGATGGCCCCGCCGATGGCCTGGATGACCCGCGAGGCAATGAGCATTTCGGGGTTTTGTGCGATACCGCACAACGCCGAACCGATGGCAAAGATGACGAGGCCGCGGAGGAATGCCTTTTTGCGACCGTAGGCATCGGCGAGTCGACCCGCGGTGAGAAGCGTGGCGGCGTAGGCGATGTTGTAGCCCGAGAAGAGCCACGTCAGTTCGCGCCGTGTGTCGGTGCCGAATTCGCGAAGCAACGACCCGAAGGCAACGTTGAGAATCGTGACGTCGAGGGAGACGAGCGCGATGCCCGTCGATGTGAGCGCGAGAGTCTTCGCGCCGCGGGACATTGCCATGTTGTTACCCCCAACCGTGTGCGCGGATGTCCCCCCCGTCGGCATCTTTCGACTTCCCCTGCCAGCGGAGTGCACCCGGTGTTTTCGACAGGCGCGCCACCAGTCCCTGCATGGGAGTGCCGTCCAGTTCGGTGATCATTCTACGCGCCGCAAAGTGAGGGTCGCGCGCAATGTCGGCCATGTCGTAGACCGGGCCGACCGCCGCGTCGGCATCTTCGAAGACATGAATCACTTCGGCCTGCGTACGCCGAGCACACCAGTCGGTGAGAAGTGAATTGATTTCATCGCGATGTTCAACCCGCAAGTTGAATGTGGCGAAACGTGGGTCGTCGGCGACGCCGAGAAGCGCGAGCACGCGCGCGGCCACGGAATCGCTGGATGTGGAGATGCCGACCCACTTGCCGTCGCTGCACTGAAACGTGCCGCGCGGAACGGTGTAGGGAATGCCCGAGCCGAGACGTTGTTGTTGTTCGCCGGTGAGCACATAGAGCGCGGGAAGCGGCCCCATCATTTGGAAGATGCTGTCGAGGAGTGACACGTCGACCACCTGTCCCTCGTTAGAGTGCAATGCGACCATCGTCGAGAAAGCCGCAACGATGCCGGTGATCTCATCGGTCAATGCGATCGGTGGCAACAGCGGACCACGGTCGGGCTCGCCGCTGATGGCCGACAAACCACTCATCGCCTCGGCGATGGAAGCGAAGCCGGCTTTCTGTGCATATGGGCCATCTTGGCCGAACCCGGTGACGCGGGTGATGACGAGTTTCGGATTGCGCGCATGCAACACGTCGGGGCCGAGGCCAAGACGCTCGAGAGTGCCGGGACGGAAATTCTCGACGAGCACGTGCGCGTCGTTGAGCAACGACAACAACAGGTCACGATCGGCATCGACCTTCAGGTTGAGTGCGATGGTGCGCTTGTTGCGGTTGACCATCTTCCACCACAGGCCCGTGCCGTCGCGCGGGTCGCGCCAGGCCATGTTGCGCATCGAGTCGCCGGTGTCGGGATGCTCGACCTTGATGACGTCGGCGCCGTAGTCGGCGAGATACCGGGCGCAGTTCGGGCCGGCGAGCACCGTCGAGATGTCGACGACGCGGATGTCAGCGAGCGGAAGCCGTGACATCACGACCGTTGATCAGAACCAGGGCCGGTCGCGGCGGGCCGTCGACGGGCGTGCCCACCAACGACCACTGAACTTCCACGCACTGCGGCGGTCGCGCAACGGCGACGCAATCATTCCGCCCGTCGGCATGGCCGCAGAAAGAGCAGCAACGATCGCGGCTGCTTCTTCCTCTGAAGGAGCGGGAGAAATGGAGAGGTTCTGGTTCATGCGCGGATCACCACCGAAGACACCATTTTGTCGTGCCAGGTCTGCTTTTCCGAATCCCAGAGCATCCAGAGGTAGCCAAGGTAGAAAATCCAGCCCGAAACGAACGACCCGAACAGCCGTCCAACCGCCCGGCCGGTGCCGATGGGCTGCGCGGTGCGGCGGCACACGACGCGTACTCGCATGCGCCGCGAGACGGGACCGGCTCCGGATTTGGCGATCCAGCGGATCGGAACGATGACGGCGAAGAGCACGCCGACGACGAGTGCGGCGATGCCCAGACCGATGGGCGTCCATTCGATCTGGTCGGAGGTGCAGGTGATCGAGTCGTTGGTGGTGTCACAGTTCTGCACGCCGAGCGCGACGAGGAAGATGCCGCCAACGAGAATCGGTGACGCGTAGATGAGTGCGGTGAGGTTGTCGCCGAGCCGCGCAAACAGCCGTACCCAAAAACCCGCGTACTGCCACGCGACGCGTGTCGCCGGGTCGGGGGGTGGCAGTGAGTTCATCGACGCCGGTTACAGCGGCATGTTGCCGTGCTTGCGGCGCGGCAGTTCTTCACGCTTGGTCTGCAGCATCTGCAGGCCGTTGATGAGCTTCACGCGTGTCTCTGCCGGGTCGATGACGTCGTCGACGTAACCGCGCTCGGCCGCGCTGTACGGGTTGGCGTACTTCTCGGTGTAGTCGGCGACAAGTTCGGCACGGCGAGCAACGGGATCGGCGGCCTGCTGAAGTTCGCGGCGGTAGACGATTTCGACCGCACCCTGCGGGCCCATGACGGCGAGTTCGGCCGTCGGCCATGCGTAGGCGAGGTCGGCACCGATGGACTTCGAGTTCATGACGACGTACGCGCCACCGTATGCCTTGCGCGTGATGATCTGGATGCGCGGCACGGTTGATTCGCAGTACGCGTAGAGCAACTTTGCACCGTGGCGGATGATGCCGTCGTGTTCCTGGTTGACACCGGGCAGGAAGCCGGGCACGTCGACGAAGGTGATGAGCGGGATGTTGAACGCATCGCAGGTGCGCACGAAGCGCGCGGCCTTTTCCGAGCTTTCGATGTCGAGAACGCCGGCGAATTCCATCGGCTGGTTGCCGACGACACCGACGACCTGGCCGTTCAGGCGCGAGAAACCGCAGGTGATGCTTTTCGCCCAGTACGGGAAGTACTCGAAGTACTCGCCGTCGTCGACGACCTCGCGGATGACCTTCTTCATGTCGTACGGCTGGTTCGGCGACGGAGGCAGGATGTCGCGAAGCATGGGGCACTCGCGGTTCGGGTCGTCGGACGAATCGACCGTCGGCGGGTCCTCGAGGTTGTTCTGCGGAAGGAACGAGAGCAGATATCGCACGTCGTCGAGGCAGGCTTTTTCATCCTGCGACACGAACGTCGCGACACCCGACTTGGATGCGTGGCTCATGGCGCCACCGAGCTGTTCCAGCGTCACGTCCTCGCCGGTCACCGTCTTCACCACGTCGGGGCCGGTGATGAACATGTGGCTGCTCTCGCGCACCATGAAGATGAAGTCGGTCATGGCGGGTGAGTACACCGCGCCACCGGCACATGGTCCGAGGATGACCGAGATCTGCGGAACGACGCCCGACGACAACACGTTGCGGTAGAAGATGCCGCCGTAGCTGGCGAGCGACACGACGCCTTCCTGGATGCGCGCACCGGCGCCGTCGTTCAAGCCGACGACAGGGGCGCCGACCTTCAGCGCGAGGTCCATCAATTTGTGGATCTTTTCCGCGAAGACCTCGCCGAGTGCGCCACCGAACACGGTGAAGTCCTGCGAGAACACGAACACCTTGCGACCCTCGACGGTGCCCCAACCCGTGATGACGCCGTCGGTGTAGGGGCGCTCTTCGAGGCCGGCGGCGTGGGCGCGGTGGCGAGCCAAGAGGTCGAGCTCCTGGAAGGAACCCGGGTCGAGGAAGTAGTCGATGCGCTCGCGGGCGAGCATCTTGCCCTTTTCGTGCTGGCGCTCGACCGAGCGGGGTGATCCGGCGTTGTAGGCCTCGTGCTTGCGCTGGCGGAGGTCCTCGATTTTCGCGTGCATGGGGTTGTCGCTCACCCGCGAGACGCTACTAGCCAGTGGTTGAAGGGGGCGAAGTCGTCTCTGTCGGGGGCGCTGTCGTGTCGGCAGCAGGCGCGAGGGTCGTGCCGGGGGCGATCGGTGGTGCCGTTGTCGGGCTGGTGACGCCGGGCGGCAGCGACGAGGTCGTGGTGGCCGCGGGGTCGCTGAGCGTGAATGCGCTCGACAGCGGCTCGAGGTCGCCGGTCGTGGTGGTGCCCGAAATCTCGACGCTCCACTCGCCCGGCGCGGCGAGCGTGAAGTTGCCCGTGTCGCCGAGCAGCGCGGCGCCGCGGCGTGTGAGCGGGACGTTGATGAGGTATCCGTCGTAGCCCGGTGCTTTCGGTGTCATGCGCACGGTGAATTCCTGGATGCGGCGCGGTTCGAAAAGTTCGATGAGGATCTGGTTCTGGCCCGTTGTTGCAGGGCTGACGGAGAAGCGCACGCGGAAGCGGTCGTTTTCCAACTCTTCGCTGAACGCGTAACGCGGACCGTCGTCGCGCGGTGCTTCGTAATAGTGGATGGGCGTCGTCGCCATCATCCACGATGTGAGGGCGAGCACCACGACACCCGCCGTCGCCTCGGTGCCGACTGCGCGACGCAGATGTGCAGCCAAACGGTCGTCGAGTGCGGGAACCCGTTGCATGCGTGTGAGGACGAACTGGCGCGTGACCCACGTTGCATACGCCATGAAGCCGACCACGAGAATCTTCAGCGTTACGAGGCGCCCGTGTTGACTGGTGACGAGACTGAAACCGTCGAAGCGGTAGGTGGCGACGACTCCGGTGACGATGGCGAGCGGCATGGCGCGCGTTGCGATGCGTCCGAAACCTCGAACAGCCTGCACGAGATCGATGTCACCCGGGCCGATGAGAACGACACGTGCGAGAAGTACGAGACCGCCGAACCACGCGGACACCGCAAGCATGTGCAGAACACCCGATGCGTAGCCGAGCGGCGGAAGTCGACCACCCGTGCGGTCGAAGCCGTAGGTGACGGCAAGTGCGGCGATGATGATCACGCTCATCAGCTGGGTTCCCGGGTCGAGAATGTGTTGCGGGTTCCACACGGCCCAGATGGTGAAGAGGGAAATGAGAACCCGGAAGAGCAACGCCTTGCCGGGCCAGGTATCCCACAAGTCGCGCCAGGTGTTCGGGCTGATCGATGCGGTGACGCCCTTGCCGGTGTACTGCGCGGTCGTGTAGATGGCAACGAGAACGAGCGCGGCGATGTTCAGCACGACGATGAATCGCAGGAAGCGTCGACACACCGCGTACTCGACGCCTTCGGGCCACGCGAAGAGAATGAGGATGACCCCGCCGACGAGCGTCGCAGAGAAGATGTAGGCGAGAAGGCGGAACAGGCCGAGCGGGCCGCCGACGCGCGGCGACTTGTCGACGATTGGATTGCCTTCACCGGGAGTCACCGGCGCGGGCAACGTGGTGCCGGTCGGCAACGACGTCGACGTCGTTGGCGCCGAGATCGACGAGGTGAAACTGAATGCGCCGCTGCTGCCATCGGGAAGAGCCCAACTGATGACGCATGCGCCCGCGGCAGGAACCTGGGTCAGGGGTGCGCTGACGGTTTTCAGGTCGGTGCCGAGTTGTGCGGCGCCCAGGCTGACGATGTTGCCGTCGCACACGAGCGAAAGCCCCATCTGGTTGACGTCGTTCGGGTTCGCCAGTGGGTTGGTGAACACGAGTTGCAATTGGGTCGGGGCGACGGTCACGTTTTCGCTGGGTGCGGGGTTCGACGACGACAGCGTGTTGTCGCCGACCGCATGTGCGGTGCCGGCCGACAGCAGCGCACCCCAAAGCCCGAAGAGAACGCCGATGACGACGACGGCAAAGGCCGACGACCGGACACGGCTGTGGTCACGGCTTTGGACTCGACGTCGGTCACGGAACATGGCGCTTTGCACGGTAGCCAATCCACTGCGTGCGACGGGTCACGTCGCAGCCGATCGGTAGGCTCGGGTCGTGGCCGTGCAATCGCTCTACCGTCGTTACCGGCCACGTCGATTCAGCGAACTGCGCGGCCAAGACCACATCGTGCGCGCGCTGCGCAACGCGGTCATCAACGAGCGCGAAGGTCAGGCGTACCTCTTTTCCGGGCCACGTGGTACGGGAAAAACCTCAACTGCCCGCATTCTCGCCAAGGTGTTGAATTGCGAATCACCCGTCGATGGCGAGCCGTGTTGCGCGTGCACGTCGTGCCTTGCCGTCGAGGCCGGAACGAGTTACGACGTCATCGAACTCGACGCGGCCAGCAACAACGGCGTCGAGGCCGTTCGAGATCTCATCGACAGGGCCGGTTTGGGCAGCCCGGGGCGCCACCGGGTGTTCATTCTCGACGAAGTGCACATGTTGTCGAAGCCCGCCGAGGCGGCATTGCTGAAGACTCTCGAAGAGCCCCCATCGCACGTGGTGTTCGTCCTTGCGACAACCGACCCGCAAAAAGTCAGCGAAACCATTCGCAGTCGAACCCAGCACCTGCAGTTCCATCTCTTGCCAATGCACGACCTGGCCGAACACGTGCGATTCGTCGTTGCCGATGCCGGCCTTGAAATCACCGATGACGCAATCGAACAGGTTCTGGTGCAGGGTGGCGGAAGTGCGCGCGACACGTTGTCGGCGCTGGAACTCGTCGTCGCGGCGGGTGGCGTCGCCGAACAGTCCGTCGACCTCGACGAGTTCATCGAAGCGATCATCGACGGCGACCCGGGTCGCGCTCTTGCAGCCGTCGCCTTCGCCGTGCAGCAGGGTCGCGACCCGCGCACGCTCGGTGATCAACTCGTGCGACACTTGCGCGAGGCGTTCCTCACGCAGATGGCCCCCGAACTCGTGCAGCTTCCCGTCGAACGTGCCGAACACGTGGCCGCATGGGCACAGCGCATGGGCAACGGCTCGATCGTTCGATCGATGGAAGCCATCGGCGACACGCTCATCGAAATGCGTCATGCCCCCGATGCGCGACTGTTGCTCGAGGTGTCGTTGATGAAACTGTGCAGTCCCGGTGACTCGGGTGACGTGTCGGGTCTCATTGCACGCATCGAGCGCCTCGAACGAGCAGTCGCCACCGGCGCCGGGGCTGCGCCTGCCGCCCCACCGCCGCCCGTCGATCCCGCAACCGGGCGTGCAAAGTTGGGTGGAGCCGCACGGCCCACCAGTGACACGCCCCGTGCCGCACCCGAACCAACGTTGGTGAAGGCCACCGCACCGAAGGCACCGGACAACCCGGCAGAAAACGTCGCTCCGGCACCCGCTCCTCGACAGCAGCGCCAATCCGAACCGGCTCCCGTGGTCGCTGCTGCGGGCAGCCCCGCAGATTTGTGGCCACAGGTGTTGACGTCTCTCAAGCCGCTGGTGCGTGCGTTGTACAGCGCGTGCAGCGTGTCATCGCCAACGCCCGACATGGTTGTTTTGAATGCCCCGAACGCGGTGCATCAGGCGAAGTGCAATGAACATGCCGCCACCGTCGCAGCGGCTTTCGAGAAGTTGACCGGCCGCAAGGTGGGGTTGAATGTCGACGTCGGAGACGCACCGAAAGACAGGTCGGCTGCCGCCCCCCGCGCAGCGCGCACGAAAGTCGCAAGCGATGAAATTCCCCACGATGACATCGACCCGACGGAACTCTCCGACATGCCGGTCGTTCCCGTTGAGAGCGCACTCGACCGCATCAGCCGCAGCTTCCCGGGTTCGAAGGTCATCAACGAGGATGACGACAAGTGAGTGCGTACACCGCACCGGTGCAGGCTCTCATCGATGAACTCGGCAGGCTTCCGGGTGTCGGGCCGAAGTCGGCACAGCGCATCGCGTTGCACCTGTTGAAGGCGGAAGACCGCGACGTTGCCCGCCTGGCCGAAGCAATCGTCATCGCCAAGAAGCGCGTGCGTTTTTGTGAACGCTGTTTCAACATCGCCGACGAAAATCTCTGCCCGATTTGTACCGACAATCGCCGTGAGGGTTCGACGTTGTGTGTCGTGGAAGAGGCACGCGACATCATCGCCATCGAGAAGACCGGTGTGTTCCGGGGTCGCTACCACGTGTTGTTGGGTGCCATCAGCCCGATGGACGGCATCGGGCCCGAGCAGCTGAAGATTCGCGAACTGCTGACACGGCTCGAGCCCGAGGCAGTGCGAGAAGTGATCGTGTGCACGAATCCCACGATCGAGGGCGACGTCACCGCGATGTACCTCGCCCGTGCGCTCAGCACGCTCGACATCAAGGTGACACGCATCGGTACGGGGCTACCGGTTGGTGGCGACCTTGAATACGCCGACGAGTTGACGCTTGGTCGTGCACTCGAGGGTCGCCGCGAACTACGTGACTAGTGCAACAACCTTTCGTCTCCGATTGTTCATTGTCTGACAACTTCGTGAACCGCCCCGACCTGTAGGTTGGGCCAATGACAGACCTTGCCGCGAAAGTCGACCAACCTGCGCTGATCGACGTCGTTCGTGGTATCCCGGAAGCGTGCTATCGACGCTCGACTCTTCGCGGTTTGTCGTACGTCGCGCGTGATGCCACCGTTTACGCGGTTCTTCTCTATGCGCTGGTCACCGTCCATGCGTGGTGGGCCGTGCCGCTTTTGTGGTTGGCAACCGGTCTGTGCATCAGCGGCATTTTCGTCATCGGTCACGACGCGTCCCACAACGCGTTGTTCGACTCAAAACGACTCAATGCCTTCGTGGCCAAGCTCGCCTTGCTGCCGTCGGCCCACGTGGAATCGGCGTGGGACTTCGGCCACAACCGCGTTCACCACGGTCACACGGTGAAACAGGGGATGGACTTCGTGTGGCACCCGGCCACCAACGATGAGTGGTCAGCGATGGGACGAATCGCGCGACTGCGTCACCGTTTCGAATGGTCGTGGCTGGGTGCGGGCTTCTACTACGGACGCAACGTGTGGTGGAACAAGATGATGCGGTTCACCACCGAAGGCAAGCTCGGCGGCACCATCGCACGCGAGCGTCGGGTCATGTCGTTGTTGCTTGCCCTCGCAGCTGCCGCAGTCGGCTACGCCGGTTGGCGTGCACACGGCAACGTGCCGGGCATTGCCTGGATGATCGTGAAGGTTGCGGTCGTTCCGTGGATGCTCTTCACGTGGATGATCGGCTTCGTCGTGTACGTGCAACACGTGAACGCCGACATTCGTTGGTATCCGCGTCGCGAGTGGACGAAGTTCCGCGGTCAGATGGAGGGCACCACGAACCTGCGGATTCCTCGCGTGTTCAACTTCTTTCTCCACAACATCTTCGTGCACGTCCCGCACCATGTGGACATGCGCATTCCCTTCTACCGACTGCCGCGTGCGATGCGATCCATCGAGGCGCGCTTCCCGGGTGTGGCCATCACGAAGAAGTTGCGACTGCGCGACTACCTGTCGACGACGTCCGGCTGCAAGTTGTACGACTTCGACGCCGGAAAGTGGTCGCGTTATCCGGCGAAGACCGCCGCCTAGTGATTCTGCGTGCTTTTCCGTAGCGGTGATGCCGGGTAGATCGTCTGGTCTCCACTGACCACCTCTGCGACGAAGCACACCACGATGTAGACGGGTAGCGCGGTCCAACCGAACAGTTCGACACCGATGATCGTCGAGGCAATCGGCGTGTCGGAAGCTGCGGCGAACACCGCTATGAGGCCGAGCGCGGCAAAAAGAGGAACCGACGAGTTCGTGATCCGCGCGAACTGAACGCCGGTCAGGGCGCCGATGACGAAGAGCGGAAAAACTTCGCCGCCAACGAAGCCGCTGCCAAGCGAAACAGCCGTGAAGACCAATTTCCAGACGAAAGCGATCGCAGCGAGGCCGGCGCCGCCAGCGAGAGAAACAACCATGAGATCCGTGGAGATTCCGAGGTAGGCACGGTCGTTTGCAATGAGTACGAGACCCAGCACGACGAAACCACCGACCATGGGTCGCAGCGGCGGCCAGGAAATTCCCCGGGCAAAACCGCGTTTGATGAAGTGCTCGAAGTGAATGAATGCGGCGGCAACGGCGCCGAACACGATCGCTGCAAGCAGGTAGCGCCACAACGCACTCCATCCGAAAGAGATCGATGTGATGGACATCGAAGTTTCATGCCCGACACCCAATGCACGCGCCACCCTGTCGCCGACGACGCCGGCGATGAGGGCGGGAATGACCGCGCTCAGATGGAGCCGACTGCGACGCTGGGCTTCGAGAGAGAAGGCGGCGCCGCCGAATGGAACACCGAAGAGGCCGCCGAATGCCGCGCTGATCGCGGCAACGATGAAGATGCGGCGTTCGAGGTGTGGTCGCCGAAGCCGCCGTGCGATGTCGTCGGTCACGCTCGAGACGATCTGAACGATTGCACCTTCGCGACCGACGCTCGCGCCAACGAGGTGCGATCCGACACTGCCCGCCCAGATCATGGGCGCCATCCGTGTGGGGACCTCACCATCGGGAACGTGAACTGCGTCGAGGACGAGGCTCGTTCCACCTGCGATCGGCTGACCGAACCGGTGGTAGAGCAACCCGACGATCAAACCACCGATGGGCAGGAGAACCACGAGCCAGTCGAATTTTTCGCGGGTGGAGCCTGCCCAGTCGAGAGACTCGAGAAACAAGAACGACAGGACGCCGCCTGCGATGCCGATGATTACGGCAACGACGGCGTCGACGAACGCGAACTTAGACCGTGCGAACAATGATCGCGTCGCCCTGGCCGCCACCACCGCACAGTGCGGCGGCACCCATACCGCCGCCACGGCGACGAAGTTCGTGGAGGAGGTGCAGGGTGATGCGGTTGCCGCTCATGCCGATGGGGTGGCCGAGCGCGATTGCGCCACCGTTCACGTTTGTGATCTCGTCGGTGATGCCGAGTTCCTTCATCGATGCGATGCCGACTGCAGCGAATGCCTCGTTGAGTTCGAAGAGGTCGAGGTCGGAGATTTTCTTGCCCACCTTTGCGAGTGCGGTCTGAATCGCGCGACTGGGCTGGTGGAGAAGCGAGATGTTGTCGGGTCCGGCAACGAGACCGTACGACACGACTTCGCCGAGCGGGTTGACGCCGCAGGCTTCCGCGGCCTTCTTGCTCATCACGATGACGGCACTGCCGCCATCGCTGATCTGCGATGCGTTGCCCGCCGTGATCGACCCTTCCTTCACGAAAGCCGGCTTCAGACCACCGAGCGACTCGCCGGTCGTGCCGGGGCGTACGCCTTCGTCGGTGTCGAACATCAGCGGATCACCCTTGCGCTGCGGGATTGCGACGGGGACGATTTCCTCGGCAAGACGCCCCTCTTTGATTGCATTCGCGGCACGTTCGTGGCTCTTCGCCGCAAACTCGTCTTGTGCGGCACGACCGATGCCACCGGCGTTGTACTTCTCGGTGCCCTCACCCATGAGACATGCGTCGAATGCGCACCACAGGCCGTCCTTGATGATGGCGTCGGCAAGTTCGGTGTTTCCGTAACGGAAACCACCGCGTGCACCGCTCGCAATGTACGGTGCGCCGGTCATCGACTCCATGCCACCTGCAACGACGATGTCGGCGTCGCCGGCCTGGATCATTTGGTCGGCGAGATAAATGGTGTTGATTCCCGAGAGGCACACCTTGTTGATGTTGACCGCGGGTACGTGGAGGGGGATGCCGGCCTTGACCGCAGCCTGACGCGCAGGCACCTGACCCTGGCCGGCCATCAACACTTGTCCCATCATCACGTGGTCGACCTGTTCGGGTTTCACGTTCGCGCGCGACAGTGCCTCGGCAATGGCGATGGCTCCGAGTTCGGCGGCGCTGAACCCTGCGAGGGCTCCGCTCATTTTTCCGATTGGCGTGCGTGCTCCGGCGACGATGTATGAACCTGGCATGGGTCCAAGCGTAGGCGTTCCCCACCAACGCGACCGTACCCGTGGGTAACCTCTCCGAATGGCTGACAGCACCGCTTCCGGAACGATGGCCGAAATCCGCGATGCGATTCTCGCAGGCGCCGATTCGGCAACGATCGCAAAGTTGCCGATACCGGCTTCGTATCGCGGCGCACACGTTCTGAAATCGGAGACCTCGATGTTCGAGGGCGTGGCGTCGAACGACAAGGACCCACGCAAGAGCCTGCACGTCGGCGACGTACCGACTCCCGAACTGGCCCCCGACGAGGTGTACGTCGCGGTGATGGCGTCTTCGATCAACTTCAACACGGTGTGGAGCAGCATCTTCGAACCCGTGTCCACGTTCGGTCCGATGCAACGCCTCGCCCGCGAAAGCGAGTGGGCCAAGCGCCACGACCGCGACTACCAGGTCGTCGGCAGCGACGCATCGGGTGTCGTGCTGCGTGTCGGCGCGGCCGTGCGCAACTGGAAACCCGGCGACCGCGTCACGGTGCACTGCAATCACGTCGACGACCAGGACCAGTCGGCGCACAACGACTCGATGATGGCCGCGAACCAACGCATCTGGGGATACGAAACCAACTTCGGTGGACTCGCCGACCTGACAATCGTCAAGGCAAACCAATTGATGCCGAAGCCCGCGCACTTGTCGTGGGAAGAAGCGGCCGTCAACGCGTTGTGCAACTCGACCAGCTACCGCATGCTCGTGTCGAAGAACGGTGCACAGATGAAACAGGGCGATGTCGTTCTGATCTGGGGTGCGACGGGTGGCATCGGCGCCTACGCGGTTCAGTACGTCTTGAACGGCGGTGGCATTCCGGTTGGTGTCGTCAGTTCCCCCGACAAGGCGAAGATCCTCCATGAAATGGGTTGCGAAGCGGTCATCGACCGCAAGTCGGCGAACTACAAGTTCTTCGACGAGAACGGCAACCACGACGAAAAGGAATGGCGTCGTCTCGGGTCCGACATTCGCGACCTCGTGGGAGAAGACCCGGACATCGTGTTCGAGCATCCGGGCCGTTCGACGTTCGGTGCTTCGATGTACGTGGCCAAGCGCGGTGGCACGGTTGTCACGTGTGCGGCGACGAGTGGCTTCATGATGGAGTTCGACAATCGCCACTTCTGGATGCGCTTGAAGCGCCTCGTCGGCAGCCACTTCGCCAACTACCGCGAGGCGTGGGAGGCCAACCGTCTGATTGCCAAGGGCATGATCCATCCCGTCATGTCGCAGGTTTTTGACCTGGGCCAAGTGGGCGAGGCCGCGTATCAGGTGCACCACAACATGCACGAGGGCAAGCTGGGCGTGCTGTGTCTGGCGCCCGAAGCGGGACTTGGCATCGATGACCCGGCCCTGCGGGCAAAGGCCGGCGAGGCGAATATCAACATGTTTCGCCGTTAGGCGAAGCAAAATGGAACGATAGAGCCATGTTGCTGACTGAAATCGACCACGTTGCCATTGCCGTTCGCGACCTCGA
>VFQT010002637.1_pt1 | contig 17953 bp, 16 predicted proteins | sample 3512381 | NCBI WGS metagenome assembly VFQT01 (sample SAMN10412376, study PRJNA504923) | tailings metagenome | isolation source: Relicate 2 Philex TSF3 active mining site | place: Philippines: Tuba, Benguet | collected 2017-08-29
TGTGAGCCGTTCCCCCACTGAAATCTAACGAACGTGGTTGAAACTGCACGGACGGAAGTGAGGGGACGCATTCTCAATGTGCCTTGCACAAAGAGGTTTTCGTTCCACTCGCTTCCGTTCCTGTGAACTGTTGCTGGAGTCGCACCCAGAGTGTTCAGCCACGAAACCCATGCGATCCACGGCGATAGATCTTGAAGCTGATCGGCAACGTAGACGAGCCCGAATCCACCCTCTCCAATTTGTTCCATCAGCTTGTAGTTGCCGATAATTGTACCCGGCTTGTGAAACGGCTGGATGAGTCCGGCAGAGAAGACTGGTCTGTCGAGCAGACTCTCTTCACGATCGTGTTCCCGAAGCAGAGCCAGCACAGAGTCGCGCAGTTGCAGATTCTCTTTGCAGGATTGCTCTACAAATGTGACTCGCTCCTCCGGGGAATCGATCTCCAATGCTTGCAAAAAGATTAATTTCTCTGTGACGGTTTGAGTGTTCATAGAATCTCTGCACACATCTGCGATCGGATAAACTGGTTCAACATCATCACGCCTCTGCATTCAGTTCTCGCCCCAGCCATGCTCTGGCGAACGACCAGTCCCGTTTGACAGTACGAGCCGAGACTCCCAGAGCCTCGGCCGCTTCGTCGACACTCAGCCCCGCGAAGTACCGCAATTCAACAAGCTTTGCGAGTTCTGGCTCCTGCTGGGCCAGTTTGACCAACGCGGCATCAAGGTTCAGGAGCGAGTCGATATCAGCGGCATCTACGATGATGTCTTCATCCGAAATGCCGTCCTGACGAAGTCCGCCTCCGCGTTTGAGGCTCTTCCGCCTTAGTCACCTGCTTGTCCGCTTCGACGGCTAACTCATCCAGTTTCCTGAGTCTGGATTCGATTTCTTTGACTCGTCCTGATCGAGCCTCTCCAGTCAGTTCGAATGCATCCTGCTTGTCGTTTTCACGAACATGGAACTCCCAGATTCCGATGGCCGCATTCCAAACAACAGATGGCGTGGGTACCTCACCGGACTTCGTTTTATGCCGCGGGGCGATTTGCGACCAGAGAATGATGAACGCCAGCACTGACAACACGGGGATGACGATGAACTGGCCAATCTTCTTCAATTGAACCCGAGGCTCTTCGCCGTACACGAGTCGTACAATGGGTGTGAGAAATGTCAGCCCCGAGATATCCAGAAACTTGAGTAAACCGTACTTCATCATCAGGCCTTCAAAGGAACAACGTTGCGTTGAGTCATTGCGGTCGTTGCTACGGAATCAAACAAGCGAACTTTTATGCGACACCGTAGTAAACCCTGTGGTGTTGTTCGTGTGTGCATTATTCCTTGTGCCCAATTTCGTGCTGCTTCAGATAGCCAAGCGGGTCTTTACCGTCATACGTCAGGCCATCAATGAAATCGGATGTCGGCGGCTTGTATCCGTCCGTGTCTGTCGCGGGCACTTCGGCAGCAGTCAGCAGACCCTGCTCAATCAGCCGATGGGCAGCTTCGCGATAGACGTCTGGGCGATAGATTTCTTTGGCTGTACTTGCATACCACTCCGCCGACTTCGGTTCAGCAATTTGTCCCCACCGACGCATTTGAGTCAGGAACCAGACTCCATCGCTATACCATGGGTAAGTGCTCTGATACTTAAAGAACACGTTGAAGTCCGGCATCTCGCGTTTGTCGGTCTTCTGGAAGTAGAAGTATCCTGTCATTGAGTTTCGAATGACGTCGAAGTCTGCTCCGACGTAATCGGCCCGAGAAAGAATCCGACACGCTTCTTCGCGATTGATCAGATTTCCTTCAGCATCGGTTTTATCCAGCCAATTGCCGGCCCGGATGAGTGCCTTAACCACAGCAATGTGAGTATTCGGATTCTCCTCAGCCCACTGCTTAGTGACTCCAAACACCTTTTCCGCTTTGTTCTTGTAGATATCGTAATTCGTGGCGACCGGTACGCCGATTCCCTTGGCAACCGCCTGTTGATTCCATGGTTCACCCACGCAGTAGCCCTGAATGTTTCCTGCCTCCAAGGTCGCAGGCATCATTGGTGGTGGCGTCACGGAGAGTTCCACTTGTGCATCCGTGCGACCACCGGTGTCGGCTTCAGTGTACATGCCCGGATGAATTCCGGCAGACGCGAGCCAATACCTGAGCTCATAGTTATGTGTCGAGACGGGGAACACCACTGCCATCTGAAGCTTCTTCCCCTCGGCCAACATCTGCTCAACGATAGGCTTCAATGCATTGGCTTTGATGGGGTGTTTCGGGGTTGCAGACTTCAGAGCATCATCACTTGCCTGCATCTGTTCCCAGATGGAATTGGAAACAGTGATACCATTTCCGTTGAGATCCATCGTATAGGCTGTCACGATGGGAGCCTTGGTGCCAATTCCGATCGTGGCTGCAATTGGCTGTCCGGATAACATATGAGCTCCGTCCAGTTCCCCGCTGATCACGTTATCGAGCAACGTTTTCCAGTTCGGTTGTGCGACAACCTCGGCCTGCAATCCTTCGTCTTCAAAGAAGCCTTTTTCCTTGGCGATCACCAGAGGAGCACAATCGGTCAACTTAATAAATCCGAACTTCAGTGCCGTCTTCTCGAGTTCAAGGGCCAGCGATCCGGATGTGCCAGCTGGGGGCGAAGGCTCTATTGTTGGTGCTGAACCGCTCGCTACTGCCGCGTCTGGCGAGGTCTCTTGAGTCTCCGACGATTCATTTGCAGTTGCTGTTGAGACCTCTGATGGGGTAGAGAGTTCAGGCTCTGACTTGCCGCAGCCGATCACCCACGTGATTCCAGTAAGTAACAAGGTTGTTTGGAGTCGGCGGATGAAAGCGCAGGTTTGCAAAGTCACAGTTTGCTCCAGATGAATTGTCACCAATCAGCGAAGAGTCGCAGGATTCATGGAAGCATCTGGCAAAGGCTGTACCGAACTTCGGTTTTCCTCAGTTGTTCATTGTTTTTTCGCAGTGAGCAGCTGATCAATCACGGAAATAACGTGGAATACCACATATGGAGGCCAGATTCTGCGATCGAGTCGTTGATAGCTCTGCATCTCGTAAAAGCACGACTGCCTCATGAGTTTGCATGACCAGTGGACAAGCGGGTTCATGGAATCCAAACGGTGCAAACACAAAACGAAGAAAGCCGTCTTCAGACCTACCTACAGGCGACTTCCGGTGTGGGAGGAGATAGAAGAGTCGCTTTCTGAAGGGCTACTCAGAACGAATAAGTGCCCTGAAGATAGAACTGCTCAGCATCCGAGCGTGCTAGTCCACCGTTGTTGACTGCATCGCCGTAGAAGAACATCAGATACCCAAGTTGGACGTTGAATGATTTGCTGTGCGTATAGGTTCCAACAAAATCCAACTCATTGCCGACGTTCTTGTCTCCACTGCCAGCCAAACCCGCTCCAGCGATATTGTAAATCCGATCCGTCGCCTGCGCGAGGTCGAAGTAATGCCACTGGCTGACGATTGATAGCTTTTCATGTGGCTTGATACTGGCCTGAACACCATAATCAAGGAGGTTCTGGCCTGAGAAGTTGTCGATTTGTCCCCAATAGGCGTGCCCCAATGGGTACAGCGAATAGAATGTATTGATGTCGCCCGTCGTCGGATCGCTGTCGCCGGACCCCCAATAGAAGATTCCTCCCAAACCCGGCTTCCAGGTGACATCTTCGAAGGTATATCCACCGAGGGCTCCAACCATTCCAGCCTGAACATCTCGATAAGCGGCGGAACCGAAGTTATCCTCTCCGAACTGCCAGGCTCCCTCGACATCCCAGTTCCATGTTCCAACCAGTGTCTTTCCGTCTTTCACTGGTTGCTTTCCAGCCAGTCGTGCACCCAGAGTGTTACGTCGACCATCCTGAAGTGCGGCGCTCGAATTGGATTCGTCGAACCGAAGATAATACAGATCGAGATTGTTGTTCTCGATTCCTTTCCATGTCGAATACACGCCGCTGATCCATCGACTCTTGTCGACTCGGTCAAAGCTGTATGGCTGCGGATCATTCCCGGACACAGCATTCACGCTCTGCATTGCAAAGGCATCAATGTCCCAGTCATCACTCGTGTAAACCAACTTGTGGCCTTCAAAGTTGCGGAACGTGTTAGCCCATCCAAGAGAGGAAAGTAAACGCTGACCGCCGTATTGCAGGAACTGACGACCATAGCGATATTTCAGGTTGCCGTCGCCCACATCACCAACGTTGAGTTCTGCGTAGTACTGCAGCAGGTCCGTGCGATTCACATCAATCTGGGTCGGCGTGTACGGTGCGTCCAACCCAAACATTGATGCATCGATTGCCTGAACATAGCCACCGACCAGATCGTTGTAGTTGGCCTGAACGTAGGGCGTAAACCGCCAAAGTTCATACGAAGATTGACCAGGTCCGCCGGGCCGCAGGCGATTCTTTTCATTCATGTGGCGATATCGCAGCTCAGCGCCAGCACTGTAGGTCAGACCGCCCGCTTTCTGGTTTTTCAAACCCTTCAGCAAAGGTTCATCGCCCAACACTGAGCCAAAGAGCGTTTTGCAATCGAGCAGCGTGTATTCGCCAGCTCCACAGTCGATATCTTCACCGCACCCAGGATCAGCACAGCCCTCAATGGAATCTTCGTCTCCACAGCTGGTGTCGGTATTGAGGGCACAAGCTGCACCTTCTGATGCCGAACACATCCCGGAGGCTACGAGGCAGAGCACCAGTACCTGCAACGAAGGCTTGAGCATCCATGACTTGAGGAACATTGTTGGCGACTCCATGATCGGACTATGACAGCGTGTCCTTCGCATCCCTGCTCCGAAGGGAAAACGAAAGAACGATGACACATTTTTCGCCAATTGTGGCCACGGCCAGGTTCTGTGAATTGGTTGTTCTATGGCTCGTGCCGTTGGAGGATGTTTTCTCCGATTACAACCCGCAGACTTTTCCCAATCCCAACTGTGGCAAACCAAACCCATAACGCTACAGAAGGCGAAAAAGCATCTCCTCCGGCATTTCCTGCCGACGCTGTTAACGACCACTCACTGGGGACACAGTCGCTTCAATGCGTAGTCGCAAACGTTTCAAGTATCGCGGTGAACGTTTCTTATCTGTGAGCTGGTGGCACTGGAGGGCGAGTGTTTGATTCGCACGAGGCGAATTCCGTTGTCACGGCGTTCCAGAGTGTCAATCCAATTGACGGCCTCCCAGTGATATCGAATTTGCACTCGCGGGATCGAGCCTGAAAGTAAGGTGGACTCTGCTGCACGGAGTTGTTCAGGCGTGCTGTGTGCCCGAATGGGGTAATTCATAGAGCCGAAATACGAGAGGTCAGCTGTCGGGATTCTTGAGCTGCCACGTTTGTTATGCAGACCATAACAGGCAGTTTTACAGCGTTCTTTCGCGCTGTGTGTTGATGAGACTGACGTTTCCGGTGCAGAGCAGGCTGACGACGCTGGCTGCGATGACCACAGGAAGCATGTTCAACCCCGTTAAAGTCACAAGGATGATACTTGTGCTGATCGGGGTCTTGGTGATTCCGACATTAATCGCTGCCATGGTGGCAATTGTGATCGCGGCTGCCGGGGCGTTAGGAAGCAGCAGCGAGGCGGCGGTTCCAATTGCAGCTCCCACGAACATCAGCGGAAAGATAAAGCCACCGCGAAAGCCAGAACGTAAAGTTACGCTGATTGCCAGAATCTTGATCAGTGCCAGACCAACCAGCAAACTCACGGCGGCGAGCTTCGAATGGGTCTGCAGCAAGGCATCACCCATGTTGATCACTCGGTCAATTTGGAATTCGCCCCAGAACAATGTCATTGGAGAGATCTGAGCGAGGAGACCAATGAACAATCCGCCCGATGTCGCCAGCAGAACCGGGGACTCTCGATAGGCTTCGCCAACGTGTCCGACAAGTTCGAAGGTGACGGCGAACATCTTTGAAAAGAGAGCTCCAATGGCACCAAATAGTATTCCCCAAAAAACTGTCATCAGGGACATCGGTTCCTGCTGCTGAAAGTGGAACAGAACGTTCTCGTAGCCGACAATCGAATGGAACACCAGAAAAGCGACAAGGGCAGAAACAATCGCCGGCAACAGCGATTCATGGTATTCGATGCCTCTGCGGTGCGGAATTTCCAGTGCGAACACAGCACCTCCCAGTGGAGCCCCGAAGAAAGCACCCAAGGCAGTTGCCATTCCGCAGAAGGTAAAGGTTCGCACTGTTTGTCCATTCATCCTGAGCCGATCGCCCAGCCAACTGGCACACGATCCAACAATCTGCACCAATGGCGCTTCAGGACCAGCACTGCCACCGGCCGTTATGCCAACAAGCGATGTTACCACCATTGATGGCGTCTGTCGTATACTGATTCTGCCATGATCCAAATGGATATTGTCCACTACGGCAGCAATCTCACCTGCAGCACCGAGCCATCGTGTGAGAAGCCCGACGATCAATCCGCCAGTAGCGGTGACGACGATGATTGCAGGATTCCACGTGGGTATCAAAGGCAGCGATAGTGGCGTCAGTCCAACCAGTTTGTCCCACACAAGAACGATCAAAAAGTGCAGGGTGTAGTAATAAGCCACAGCCAATAGACTTCCAGCGGCACCGATCACTATTGCCCAAATGAAAAGCCGGCGGGAAATCTCAACCGTCTGAGGCGTCGGTTGAACTGTAGATGTCGTTGACACGTGGTTATCTCGTTGATGCGCGGGGGACATTGGCCAGAAAGCTGCCGAGGACGCGACCCTGCTCGAACTGCACAACGAGGAAGGTCGGTCGCGGCAGGAGCAGTTTAGCAAACCGTCGGTTGACTGCCGATACCAACGCGTTCCAGTTGAGAATTGCATTCAGGCCGTGGCGGTCGCGACTATCAAACGCCCCGGTGCTGAATTCGCACGAGGCGAAATCCGTTCTCTGTGCGTTCCAGAGTGTCGATCCAGTTCGATTCTTCCCAGCGATAACGAATCTGAATGCGGGCGATCGTTCCGGCGACGAGTGAAATCATCGCGGTCTTGAGTTGGTCGGCCGATGCTGCAGAACTGGCTGAGGTTCTCTGAGCGTTGGGCAGTCGCTGCATCAGCAGCACATTCGAACCCAGCACTTCAATATCGGAAAAAAGTTGTGCCACCTGCTCTTTCGAGAGCAAGCTTTCGCGCATCGGTGGCAAATCTGCAAGGTTAATGCCACCATGATTCTCTGGAATCGCGACTGAACGCAAAGTCTCTTGTCCGTGCCCGATGACGGGTTCGCGAGTCGGCTCTGGAGCATCGGTGACTGGTGCCTTCACATCATCGCGCGCGGGCCTCAGTCGGAACCAGTCGCGGCGAGACATTCTCGTGTTCTCTGGCATCGAAGCATTACTTTCTGATTTGGGGGCCGGGGAGAAACTGCGGTTCTGAATTCATCAGAGTCTGCTCCATGGCAGCGGCCGGAGTGTGGCATTGCTGGCAGTTGCTTCTCCATGGATGAGTCGTGCGTATGCCGTGACGTCCTTCGTACCCATGACAACTCATGCAGTCCGTTCGCATCCACGTGGTGTGGGGAATCTGCGGCGGTGCTCCGGGGTATGCTCGTGGTCCGGCCACGGGAGCAGGCAGGCCGGCAAAAGAATTCTCTCGAAACAACTCCGACTTTAAATGTCGCGAGTGACTCTCAACATGGCACTGTGTGCAGTTTGCCAGAAACTGATGCGACATGCGTGGGATGCGAATCGTTGAAGCGACTGCTCCGGTCTGATGGCACGCAACACACGACGCATCTGTTTGCTGATCAATGGAATGCGGTACTGTGGGAGGTGCTCCATTGAATGCTCGATTTCGGCCACGCTGCTCAAGGGCTATCAACTTATCTTCAAGAGTGATCTTGATCTCAGCCAGAGGCACAACGGTAGACTTCAAGGACGTCAGTTGTGTCCGCCCCTGGTCCGTTCGGGACGTCGCGTCCATTTCAGAATAATCGGCTGCCGGAATAACGCCCTCTTCCGTTTGTCGACTCTGTATTCCTGACAATCGCGATCGTGACGAACTGGAGTTTGCAGCCGTGATCTTCATGGGTCCCTGCAGACCCGTGAAGAACCCAACAACGGCTACAGACACAATAATGAATGCAATCAGCAGCGTGCGATTCGGTTTTCGTCGACGACTCATACCTGCACCTTACTGATGCGGACAGCGGCCTTCTTATAATCTGGCTGCTTCGAAAAGGGATCCACGGCATCGAGAGTCAAGTCATTGATGAGCAGTGTTTCATCGAAGAACGGAACGAAGACAGTCCCCTTCGGCGGCTTTCCACGTCCATCGATCCAGACTGGTATTTCGAGTGCCCCGCGTCGAGATTCCATTCGGATGCGATCGCCGTTCTTCAGTCCGTGTGCCGATGCATCATCAGGATGGAGTTCCGCATAGGCTCCTGGCATCGCACGACTGAGTTCAGGAATTCGCCGCGTCATCGAGCCGGAATGCCAATGCTCCAGAACACGTCCGGTACACAGCATTAGCGGAAAATCTGCGTCCGGCACTTCCGCCGGTGCGATCCACGGATGAAACCAGATTTGTGCACGGTCATCGTGAGTCGAGGAATGGTAGAACTGAATCTCTTTGCCTGCCGCAACGTACGGATCAGAACCTTCAGAGAAGCGGAACGGAGTTTCCTTCCATTCGCCATTGTGTTCGACAACCGGCCACCGCAATCCTCTGGCCTTCACATATTCGCCGTACGGCGCCAGATCCTTGTGCTTGAAGCGAGTGAACTTTCGATACTCTTCAAACAGATGCTCGTCCACATTGGTGTCGTAGTAGTGTTCCCATTCCCAAATGGGGATGACTTTTCCATCGACATCTTTGACCTCGAAGAGAAACCGACCATCTCGATCTTTCATTCCGTCGACGCCGCGCGTCAGGAGTTCATGAGCAACAGCAATCGTCTGCCAGCAGTCATCGCGAGCCTCACCGGGCGGATCGACCATCTTAAACCACTGCTGAGTTCGACGTTCAGAATTGCCAACCATTCCGTTTTTCTCAACCCACATGGCGGACGGCAGTATCAAATCGGCCAGTCGCGTTGTCGCGGTGGGATAGACGTCGCTGACAATCAGGAACTTGTCTTCCAGACCTGCGTTGCTGTCTCCCTTCGGGTTGAACAGCTTGTTCAGGTTGGGCAGAGTTTGTCCTGGATTCGTGACCTGAACCCAGATAGTTCCGATGTCCCCGCCTTCGTTTGTCGGAGTACAGAAACTCTCCCACATTTTTACGGTGTGATGTCCAGGGACTGAGTTGATTCGCCCCGGAGGAACCTGCCAGATTTCCTCTGCCTTGGCCCGATTCTCAGCGTCAGTGACAACGAGGCCGCCAGGCAGCGCGTGCGAAAGAGTTCCCACTTCTCGAACTGTCCCGCAGGCCGATGGCTGACCGGTCAGGCTTGTCGGTGCATTTCCGGGTGTTCCAAAATGTCCGCTGAGCAGATGGATGCCGTGAACCATCGTATTGATCGCAGTGCCGCGAGTGTGCTGGTTCATTCCCATACACCACAGCGATGTGATCCTGAGTTTCCGGTTGCCAAACAAATCTGCCAGCATCCGAATCTGAGAGGCAGGAACGCCGGACAGCTGTTCGACATGCTCAGGCGTGTAAGGCTCAAGCAGTGTCTTGTATTCGGCGAATGAGATGACCTTGCCGTGCAGATTCGGATTGGCATCATCCGGAGCTTTGAAGCTGCAGAATGATTCCACAAACTTCTGGTCATACGTGCCGTTCTTGATCAGAAGGTGAGCAATCCCGTTGGCGATCGCAAGGTCACCGTGTCCGGTCATTTCCAGGTAATGCTGGCATGCTTCTGTGGTTCGAGTTCGCCGAGTACCAATATCGATCAGCGTCACCTTTTCCCCGCGACTGCGCCGGTCGATGACTCGTGAGAACAGCACGGGATGCATTTCGGCCGGGTTGTTGCCCCACATGATCAACACATCACATGCGTCCAGGTCGTCATAACAGCCTGCGGGCTCATCAACGCCATACGTTGCCAGGAATCCTGTAACCGCTGAAGCCATGCAAAGCCGAGCGTTGGGGTCGATGTGATTATTGGACAACCCGCCTTTCATGAACTTCTGGGCCGCATAGCCTTCGGGAATCGTCCACTGGCCGGAACCGTAGAAGGCGAATCTCTCCGGGGCTGCCTGAATTCGATCCGCAATAATCCGGATAGCTTCCTGCCACGAGATTTCTCGATAGCTGTCTCCATCGCGCAGCAGCGGTTTGGTCAACCGATCTTTGCCATAAAGAGCTGCACCAACATGGTAGCCTTTGACGCACAGCAAGCCCTTGTTCACGTCAGCATTGCGGTCGCCGGCAATGGCGACAATTTTTCCTTGCTGGACGCCGACCTGTACATGGCACCCCGTGCCGCAGAAGCGGCATGGGGCCTTCTGCCAGTCAATCCCCGTTGCTGACTCATCGCCGAGGATCGGCAACGCAGAGCTGGTTCCTCCGGCGATGGCCGCCGCAGCAGCCATTGCGGAAGCCTTGATAAACTCTCGACGCTGAACAACACCGTCCTGAGTGTCAGGTTTACGACTCATTGACCAGTCGTCTTTCCAATCGGAGCCACAACGTTATCGAAGGGCTCGTCTTCAAAATGAACAAAAACAACATCCACAAATGCGACGCCAACAATGGACTGCAATCTGCGAGTCGTCTCTTCCAGCGAATCGGGATCGGCCGAATCAATCAGAATGGGAATTCGGTGCGAGAACGAGTCGCCTTCAAAAAGCTGCACTCCCGGTATCTGCGCAATCTGATTCGCAACGCCGGAAAAACCAGCGACGGCGCAGTCAAGAGTGACAACAAGGCTTGCGATCATGAGAACTCATCTTTGCCGGGAATGGATATCACAAAAACTGTCATCACAGACCCATCTTGCAATTCCAGACAACGAAGTCTATATTTAGACCCATGATTTCGTCAACAGCGACATATGCACTTCGCGCGGTTGTCTACCTGGCCAGTCAGCCGGGCAGGTATGTTTGTCGATCGGAGATTTCCGATGCGACTCGCGTGCCGCACGAATACCTCTTGAAAGTGCTGAACTTGCTGGATGTGGCAGAGATTGTTGAGTCGCGTCGTGGGCCGGGTGGTGGATATCGCTTGCGTGTGTCGCCGGACGAATTGAGTTCGCTGAGTGTTGTACTGGCAGTAGATTCCATTCCAAGAATCAAGAGTTGTCCTCTCGGGATACCCGGGCACAAAAAGCTCTGTCCTCTTCACAAGCTGCTGGATGAAGCCGCGAAACGTGTTGAAGAAGCTTTTGCCGAAGTCAACATATCAGATCTGCTCACCAGGAAGCGTTCACGAGATTGCGACTTCACAAAGATTAACTCGGTCTTAACAGGCGTTGATGCGTAATGGTTGGTTCCCGTGGCGTTATGACTTCGGCGATACTGCTGGCAATGCTCGCAGGAGTCGCCGTAGCGGTGCAACTTCGGGCTTCGTCCGGTACGGCAGACGGTGTTGTAGCGTCGGAACCGACGTCGAATGATCCACCGGCCGATCCTTCAACGAGCCAAGTAGCAACGTCAGCGGTCAGTTCGAGCAGGGGCGAGCCTCAAAAGACGTTTCCCGGCACCATCCGCAAGCCGGCAGGACCACCGCGAGTCGCCACGAATCTGAAGGACGTTCATGGTGAGGCAGTGACCGTCGCCTGTTCAACGTGTCATTCAACACGTTCTCCCAATCTTCAAAACAAGACTCCACAATCTCTTGATGAATTTCACAGTGGAATGAAATTCTCACATGGAACCGTCAGTTGTCTCTCATGTCACAATGCGGCCGACTATGACTCACTGCAGCTTGCCGACGGACATCGAGTCGAATTCACGGACGTTATGACTCTGTGCGGCCAATGTCATGGCCCGCAAATGAAAGATTTTAATCACGGCGTGCATGGAGGACTCAATGGTTACTGGGATCTGAGCCGTGGTCCGCAGCAGAAAAACAACTGTGTGGATTGCCACAATCCTCATACACCGCAATTCCCGAAGATGCAGCCCACATTCAAACCCAAAGACCGATTTCTCGAACAGTCGAGGTCAGAGCATTGACCACTGACAACACTTCCCCGCAAGAATCGCACGATGGCGAACCCCTAACGCCGTTGCTTCCGATTCTCGACCAGCATTCGACTCGTCGCACGCTCCTGAAAACAGCCGGAGCTGCGCTGGGGCTCGCCGCATTTGGCGAAGCTCTGTCGCCGCTGATGGTGATTCCGGAAAACGTCTCCGTCGATGAATTCCTGCAGCAGCACTACAAGGAGCTTACTGACGAGGACAAGAAGAAAGTCTTCGCACGTCTTGAAGCCGAAACAAAAGAACGTTTCGGTGCAGACGTAACGATCACTGACTCCAAACCCATTCCAGGTGTCCGTTTTGCGTATGCCATCAACGTCAGCAAGTGCAATGGCAACGGCAAATGCATGGAAGCCTGTAACAAAGAAAACAATCATCATCGAGGAGTTGATCAGTCATACATCCGCGTGCTGGAGATGACTAAAGGCTCGATGGATATGGAGCACGGATCGACAACGTACGACCACACGGTCCCGCAGGACGACAAATTCTATTTACCGGTGCAGTGTCAGCAGTGTGACAATCCTCCCTGCGTGTCAGCCTGTCCGATTGAGGCGACCTGGAAAGAAGATGACGGCATCGTTGTCGTTGATTACAACTGGTGCATCGGTTGTCGCTACTGTGAAGCCGCCTGTCCGTACCACGCCCGTCGATTCAATTGGGAACTCCCTGAAATTCCAGCGGAAGAAGTGAACCCGAATCAAGGATACCTTTCCAATCGCATTCGTCCTCAGGGGGCGATGGAGAAGTGTCACTTCTGTCTGCATCGAACACGCGAAGGTCGTGCTCCAGCTTGCCAGGAAGCCTGTCCAACCGGCGCCCGTGTCTTCGGTGATCTGAATGACCCGGATTCTGCGATTAACTATGTCCTGAAGAACAAACGAGTTTTTGTGTTGAAAGAAGAACTCGGAACGAAACCGAGCTTCTTCTACTTCTTCGATTAGCCCTGGACGGCACACGCTGTTTTTCAGAAACGCCCGGTATTCCCTTCAACTGGTTCCAGAATTCATGACCGCCAACGCGAGGAAAAAGAGAAACATCGCAACACTGAAGCATGCGGTTCGCAGCTATCCCGGCTTCCTGTGGTGGGGACTGGGGCAGGCAACCAACGGTGGCCTTGGATTCTACGTCTGGATGATCGTCCTGACGGCCATCGCCTTGGTCGGAGCGAACGCGTGGGCTCATCAGGTTGCTCAGGGCATGATCGTGACCAACATGACTGATCACGTCAGTTGGGGGCTCTATATCGCCAACTTCACGTTCGGAGTCGGACTTGCGGCCGGTGGAGTCATGATGGTGATTCCGGCCTATCTTTACGATGATGAGGACATGCACAAGGTCGTGATCATCGGCGAAGCCGTTGCCATCGCTGCCATCGTCATGTGTACGCTCAGCGTTCTGGTTGACCTTGGGCGCCCGGACCGATTCTGGCACTTACTGCCCGTGATTGGTCGAGTCAACTGGCCGGTGTCTATGCTCACATGGGACGTGATTGTGCTGAACGGCTATCTCGTGATCAATCTGCACATCGTCGGTTACTTGCTCTACATGCGATATCTTGGTCGAAAGCCCAACCCAAAGTGGTATGTCCCGTTTGTGTTTCTTTCGATCATCTGGGCCATCAGCATTCATACGGTGACAGCGTTTCTCTACTGCGGTCTCGGTGGCCGTCCATTCTGGAATACGGCACTGCTGGCTCCGCGATTTCTGGCCTCTGCGTTCGTCAGCGGCCCCGCCTTTATCATCCTTGTCATGCGAATTCTCCGCATTACGACGGGATTTGCTGCACCGCCAAAGCCGGCACGGACGTTAATTCAGATCATTCGCGTCGCGATGACGATCAACCTTGTGATGCTGGCCAGTGAATTGTTTACGCTGTTTTACACGGGCGGAGCTCATGGAGAGTCTGCGAAGTATCTCTTCTTCGGAAGCCACGGGTACTACGGACTCGTGCCGTGGATCTGGACGGCCATCGCCTGCAACCTCATCGGCACGGGCCTGTTCTTCATGCCTGACGCACTCGAACGCAGCAATACGCGAATTGCAGCCTGCATTCTATGTATTGTTGGCATCTGGATCGAAAAAGGCATGGGCCTGATTATTCCTGGTTTCATCCCATCAACGCTTCATGAAATCGTTGAATACACCCCAAGCCTGACCGAGTGGAAAGTCACCGCCGGAATTTGGGCGTTCGGTTTCTTGCTCTTGACCGTCTTACTAAAACTGATCGTCACCGTTTTCGCTGCGGAAACGCACAAGGGGGAAATAGCGTAAAGCGACTGCAGTTCAAGGGGGCACTCAGCTTGAGTTTACGCTTCCATCGTCATTGTGCCTGAGCACCTCGTGGCTTCAAAGGAATAGTCACAACAAGGCCAGCTCGGCGATCTTTGGTGCTTTTGCGGTCGGGCATATGGCATTTGAGGCAGTGATTGCTCAGTGTGATCGGTGCGGCGCGGCGATACTGGGTTGTGGTCGATTCCTCATGAAATGGTTTTCCTGACTTCAGAGCTGTCACGGCTTCTTTTTCGAAATCGTCTCGGGCCACATTGTCGGTATTCATCGCCTGTCCTTCGACGACCAGCCAGCGCAGGATCACGCCTTCCTCAGTCTCGACATCGCGAAGGATCTCTCCCATCGCGGCGGCTGGAATTGGAAGGCCTTCATCTTCACGGTAGTAACGATCATGCATCACTCGCAGAGTTGAGTGAATCGTCGTATGCAGTGTCTTCGCCTGACGGCGAGCCGCGTCAACGGTGAGGGTGACATCATTGCTCGAACTCGGTGTCTCTGGAGACTTGCTGTTCGGCTCGTCTGCATGAATCAGGGATTTGAATGCCGCGATTGCCACAATGATAAAGACGCCATGCATCAGGTTGGCGACGACAGTAAGGCTCCGCATGCCAGGATTCCGATAAAGAGGTGAGCATTCAAGTAAAGTGAACAACAAGCGATGGAAGTTGTCTGGTCACTGAAGTCAAAGAGAACCGTTAAGGCTGTTGTGAGACTTCGTCGGTCACTGGAATACTGATCACCAGGCCCGCCAATTTGGGTGTCTTTGAAGGCTTTGGGTTGAAGCCCGCATGGCAGCTTACGCAACCGCCATGCAAAGGAATCGGCGTTGCTCGACGATAAACACCGTTATCGATGGTTTCATAGGCCGACTCTCCTTTCCCAAGTTCCCGCGCCGCCTGTTTTTCGAAATCGGTCGACGGGCCGTGGTTGATGCTCATGGCTTTCAGATTGACAGAAATCCAGTTGGCTTTTGAGCCCGTTTCACGCTCCAGATTCTCGAACACATCTTCCATTGCGCGAGCGGGAACGACGGATCGGTCTGCATGGAAATATCGATCATGCATCACCTCCAGCGTGGTTGTGTAAATCTGATGCATCATCACGGCTCGATCACGAGCCACCGCGACCGGGACAGGAGCATTCAGTTTCTCCGTTGTCTGCTTTGATTCGCCGGATGGAGAAGGTCTCGTTGCAGAGACCTCGGGCGCACTCTTGTCGCCGGGGTTTTCGTCTGCTCCGAACAACACGGAAACGGTGAGCGGAAGCAGGATCAGGGACACGCATGCTGGCAGCAATCCAGACGCCGACTTCATCAGATCAGGAATTTGTTTCATGGGTTCTCTCGCGTTGGGAAACTGGAGAATAAAAGAGGCGGGGAATTCAGCGGAGAGCGACAACAGTTGTTGATGCTTACCGAATCAAGGGCGGAGGCGACATGATACTGATCATCAAGTTCAGTCGCCTCGAACATCACACAGAGGAACAATCTTGCTTTCTGAACGGAGTACCTGCCCGATCGTGACGTTCGCAAACGCCTTTTCGGTCGTCGCATAGGCCAAGTCCAGTTGCGCATGAAGTGGGCAGAGGCTCGTATGTGACGGAAGACCGAGAGGACAGTGTCGAATACGCTCTAACGGCGCCACTGCGTTCACGACATCCAGGATCGTGATCTCATCAGGAGACCTCGCAAGGGAATACCCTCCACGCGGCCCCGGTCGAGAGTGAACTAACTGAGCATGGACAAGATCCTGAAGGACTTTGTGCAGGTAGCGTCGCGGAACCTTCGTCTGCTCACACAACAAGTCTGCAGACTCCGCCTGCCCGGCATCACCAGCCAGACAGGCCACAGTCCGGAGTGCGTACTCAGCAGTTTTCGAAAGCATGAAATCTCCTCAGGTTTTAATTCTTCTAAATCTACACATTGACATGCAGATTTGAAATGGTAAAGTCGATGAAACGGAACGAAAGCAACAACTACTCTTGCAGGCCAGACGAATTTTGTCGGTCAGGTCAGCAAAAACTGCTCCGAAAGTGGATGGAAACCGCCAATGCTCAGTGCGAAAACGATTCAAATAGTGAAATCCACGGCGCCGGCGGTTGCACAGCACGCAGAAGCGATCACCCGCCGCTTTTATTCGCTGATGTTCGTCGGGAACCCTGAGGTAAAAGCCTTTTTTAATCAGGCCCATCAACATTCCGGTGGACAGCAGAAAGCCCTGGCCGGGGCGATCTGTGCGTATGCGGCCAACATTGACAATTTGGGAGCGCTGGGTCCGGCCGTCGAGTTGATCGCCCAGAAGCACTGCTCTCTGGGGATTCAAGGCGAACAATACCCAATTGTCGGAAAGCACCTCCTTGTAGCGATTCGTGATGTGTTGGGAGATGCAGCGACCGACGAGGTGATCGCTGCATGGGCAGAAGCGTATGGATTGCTTGCAGATGTCTGTATCAATCGTGAGTCGGAGATTTATGCGGAGCAGCGGTCATCACCCGGCGGCTGGAATGGATATCGTCGTTTTCGAGTCGAACGAAGAACTGCCGAATGCGATCATGTCACCTCTTTTTATCTGAAGCCCTCTGACGGGAAAGCTCTCAGCGAGTTCAAACCCGGACAATACATCACGGTCAATCTTCCGCACCCGACAACGCCGACGTCGCCTCGGAACTACAGCCTGTCGGATCGACCGGGGCTCGATTACTATCGCATCAGTGTCAAGCGTGAGGCAGCGCCAACACTTGATGCCCCTGCTGGCCTGATCTCAAACCTCCTGCACGATCAGGTGCAGAAGGGTGATGAACTTCTCATCGGCCCGCCGTGCGGCGAGTTTACACTGAATGCCTCAACCTTCGACGATACGCCGATTGTGTTGCTGGCCGGCGGCATTGGAGTAACTCCGCTTCTCAGCATGTTCAAGAGTCTCGCGAACGACACGACAGCCCCGGTCTACATTGTTCATGCATCTCAGAACAGTCGCCTGCATGCTTTGGCCGGAGAAGTGCGGAATACCGCGAATCGTCGACCGGGGCTTCATGCCCATTTTCGCTATGACGCACCGCTGGCGGAAGACCTCAGCTCTGGTCGCTGTGACAGCATTGGCCGCGTTGACCGTGCGTTCCTTGAGTCAATTCTGCCCACAAACAACGCACAATTCTATTTCTGTGGACCCAAGCCTTTCATGACGGGGGTTTACCGCGCTCTGAGAGACTGGAACGTTGACGAATCACAAATCCACTTTGAATTCTTCGGACCTCGTCAGGAGATCAATGGAGTCAACTAGCCTTCTTCGAGGCAAAAGTTGACATCCGGCCTAGATCGTCCTTCGACTCCTCAATCGCAAAAGGGAGTAAGTCATGCAACTCTTTCAAACGTCTTCAGTTTCGTTGCATGCAATCGTAGCGATCATGCTGTTAGGAAATACCGCTGCGTTCGCGTTTCAGTCTGTTGATGAGTTTGAAAAGGAGCCCATCCTCTATAGCAAGTCCACACCAGCGAACCGCGTCGCGGATCTGCAGGCTGCCCTCGATTCGGGACAGCAGACGCTGCAGAAGACACCGGAG
>VFQT010002638.1_pt1 | contig 17952 bp, 18 predicted proteins | sample 3512381 | NCBI WGS metagenome assembly VFQT01 (sample SAMN10412376, study PRJNA504923) | tailings metagenome | isolation source: Relicate 2 Philex TSF3 active mining site | place: Philippines: Tuba, Benguet | collected 2017-08-29
GAACGTGTGCCGAACCGCAAGTGAAACGACGGTGAATTTCCGCGTGCCGCTCAACCGCGGCGCTGCCAGCAACCCGTGTGCCAGTGGCGGCGCGGCGGACGAACGGGTCGTACCTGACCGCGGCGCCAAGAGTTCGTCGCGATGCTTCGTGGGCGACGCCCCAACGACACGCCGCGTTCAGATGCCGCGTCTACTTTCGCTCGCATGACACGACACCACAACACCACCACAACATCAACATCACGATTCGGCTTGCGCTTGCGCAGCATCGCCGCACTCGCGGTCATCGGCGCACTCACGCTGTCGGCCTGCGGCGGCGACGAAGAAGAAGCCGCCGAAGACACGATGGCGGAGGAGACCACCGACACCACCGCCGCCGAAGCGGTCGCCGACGACACCTGCCCGAGCCAAGAGCTGCTCGATGCGGCGAACGCCGAGGCGCAGGTCAACCTGATCGCGTTGCCCGACAACTGGGCGAACTACAAGGGCATCCTTGCTTCGTTCCGCGACAAGTACCCCGGCATCGCCAACCCGGTCGCCAACCCCGACGCATCGTCGGCCGACGAACTCGTCGCCTACGAGACGTTGAAAGGTCAGCCGACGCAACCCGACGCCTTCGACGTGTCGCCCGCCATCGCGCAGGAGACCGACGCGAAGGGCTACTGGGAGCCCTACAAGCCCTGCGCGTGGGACGAAATCCCCGCGGTGCTGAAGGATCCGGATGGCAAATGGGTGGCCGCGTACTACGGCATCATGGCGATCGGCACGAACACCACGGTGATCGCCAACGCTCCAGAGAGTTTCGCCGACCTGACCAAGCCTGAGTACAAGGGCCTCGTGTCGCTCAACGGCGACCCGCGTGAGGCCGGTGCCGCGTTCGCCACGGTCGTCGCAGCGTCGCTCGCCAGCGGCGGCTCGTTCGACGACATCATGCCGGGTATCGAGTACTTCGCCAAACTGAAGGCGTCCGGCAATTTGGCGGGCACCGACGTGACCGAAGCCGGCATCATCGCCGGTGAAACGCCGATCTGGCTCGACTGGACGTACAACTACCCGGGTCTCGCCCCGACGCTCGTCGAGAACGGAATCACCTGGGCCATCCGCGTGCCGACCGACGGCGTGTACGGCGGGTACTACGCGCAGGGCGTGGTGAAGGACACCCCGCACCCGAACGCGGCGAAGTTGTGGATCGACCACATCATCTCCGATGAAGGTGCGCTCGGCTACCTCGAGGGTGGTGCGATTCCCGCGCGCTTCGAGGCGCTCGTCGCCGCCGGCAAGGTGACCGAGGAGGCGAAGAAGAACCTTCCCGCCCCCGAGCTCATCGCCCAGATCAAGTTCCCCACCCAGGATCAGATCGCCAAGATGAAGGAAGTCTTGGCGGCCAACTGGGGTCCGATGGTGGCCGACAAGTAATCCGGCGCCACACGAACAACATCTTGCGCTTCTTGCCCCCACGGTGGCGGGCTCGTCGATGAGACGGGTCCGCCACTGGGCATTTCTGCCGTATGCGGCGTTCCTCGCCGTGTTTCTCGGATGGCCCGCGGTGTTCGTGTTCCGCACGGCGCTGCAGGGTTCGCCCGGCGAACAGAATCCGATGGTCGAGGCCGTGACCGGGCAGTACCGCGGCAGCTTCATCTTCAGCCTGCAGCTGTCGTTCATCAGCGCCGCGATCGGTGTGGTGGTCGGGTCGTTGGTCGCGGTCGCGGTCGTGCGTCTCGACGGTGTGCGCGGTGTGCGCAGCGCGATCGTCGGCTACTCGTCGGTGGCGGCGAACATGGGCGGCATCCCGCTCGCGTTCGCGTTTCTCGCCGCCTTCGGCATGCAGGGCCTCGCGACGCGCCTGTTGCGGGAAGTCAACATCGACATCATCGGGTGGGGATTCAAGATCTCCGACTTCTGGGGCATCGTGCTCGTGTATCTCTACTTCCAGATTCCGCTCATGACGCTGATTCTCGTGCCGTCGCTCGACGGACTGCGACGCACGTGGTCGGAGGCCGCCCAGAGTCTCGGGGCGACGGGGCGGCAGTACTGGACGATGGTCGCCCTGCCGATTCTCGCGCCGGCGTTGCTCGGCGGATTCTTGTTGCTGGTCGCCAACGCGTTCTCTGCGTATGCGACGGCGTACGCGCTCTCGTCGGGCGGCTCGCGGCTCGTGCCCGTGCAGATTCGGTTCTTCCTGCAGGGCAACACCATCACGGGCAAGACGAATCTCGGCTACGCGCTCGCGGCGTGGATGGTGATCGTCGCCGCCGTGCTCGTCGTCGGATTCCAGGCACTGGCGCGCCGATCGGAGCGTTGGCGGTCGTGAAAGTCTCCCGTATCGGCGCGTGGGTCGTGCTCGGTGTCATCGTCGTCTACTACGCGGTGCCGATGATTGCGATGGCGAGGTTCGCTTTCCAGCGCATCCCGGTGATCAAGCTGACTCCGGACAACATCTTCGACAAGTGGACCATCGCGCCCCTGAGCGATACCTTTGCCGACCCCGGATTCCGTTCGGCCGCGGGCTGGAGCATCGCGTTGGCGATTGCGACCGCGCTCCTCACCATCGTGCTGCTCGTGCCGACGATGACCTATGCGCACCTCAACTCGCCGCGCGCGCGAAAAATGATCGAGCTGTCGGCGATTCTGCCGTTCGTCGTGCCGGCAATCGCACTGGTGATCGGTTTCGCCGGCGCGTTCCGCGACGTCGCACCGGTGCTCCTGCGCAACACGTACGGACTCGTGCCGCTCTATGTGATCACCGCGCTGCCGTTCACGCACCGCGCGCTCGAGAGCGGCCTCGCCGCACTCGACTTGCGCACGCTCGTCGATGCATCACGCAGCCTCGGTGCGAGCTGGCCGCGGACGATGCTGTCGGTGATCGCCCCGAACATCCGCCCGAGCATCGCCACCGCGACGTTCCTCTCGCTCACCGTCGTGTTCGGCGAATTCACGATTGCGTCGTTGCTGTTGCGCAACACGCTGCCGCTCTATCTCGCGTACGCCCAACCGAGCGATCCGCAGGGGGCGCTGGCGGTCGGTCTCGTGCTCACGCTCGTGACCACGGTGTTCGTCGCATTGTCGAACCGGTTCGGAAAGAAGGTGCAGTCGTGAGTCGCAACATCGAATTCAGCGCGGTCTCGAAGTCGTTCGGCCGCACGATTGCTCTCGCGAACTTCTCGGTGATGGTGCAAGAAGGGGAGATGGTGACCCTGCTCGGCCCGAGCGGCTGCGGCAAGTCGACCGCCCTGCGCATCGCGGCAGGCTTTGAGACACCCGACGCGGGCGACGTCATGATCGGCGGCGCGAGCACGGCCGGGCTCGCACCGAACAAGCGCGGCATCGGCATCGTGTTCCAGAACTACAGCCTGTTTCCGCACCTCACCGTGCGCGAGAACCTCGAGTTCGGCATGCGTGTTCGCAGGGTCGCGGGCGCCAAACGCGAGAAACGAGTCGGCGAATTGCTCGACCTCGTGCGTCTGGCCGGTCTCGAGTCGCGGTACCCGCACCAGATGTCGGGTGGCCAACAGCAGCGTGTCGCGCTGGCGCGCGCCCTCGCCGCAGAACCGCTGGTGCTGCTGCTCGACGAGCCGCTGTCGGCGCTCGACGCGACGGTGCGAGTGGAGGTGCGCGAAGAAATCAGGCGAATTCAGCGCGAGTCGGGCATCGCAACGCTCTTCGTCACCCACGACCAAGAAGAGGCACTCGCCATCTCCGACCGCATTTGTGTGATGCGCGACGGCAAAGTGGAGCAGGTCGGCACGCCGCAAGCCGTGTACCGGTTCCCGAGTTCGCCGTTCGTGGCACGGTTCGTCGGCAAGATCAACGAACTCCACGTCGACCTGAGTTCGGCCACCACCGCGCATCTGCGCGGTAACCGGGTCGCAATCGAGATTCCGTCGACGACGCTCGACGGCGGCGAGGCGCGCCTGCTCGTGCGCCCCGAAGACGTTCGCCTCGTGTCGGTGGGCGAGTCAGGGGCGATTCGCGGAACGATTAGCGACGTGCACTTCGGTGGTGCCACGACCACCGTCGATGTCGCCATCGCCGAAACCCGCCAGACGGTGAGGGTCGCCGACATCACGCGCGCGATGACGCACGGAGTCGGCGACGAAGTCGGCGTGCTGCTCGACACGCAGCGGGCGTTGATCACGCGGGAGTAGCGGTGCAGGCGGCGGACACCACCGCCGCGATGTCGTCGGCGAGTTGCGCAGACGATGCGACGATTCCGCTCCAGCGTTGGCGCAGGTCGGGCTCGAAGTTCAGCGGCCTGCCGTTCACGTCGCGCAGGCAGCCGCCCGCCTTGCGCACGAGCAAGTCCGCCGCGGCCAGATCGACGATGCGGTGCACGTCGCCGCCCGGGTCGCAGAATGCGTCCACTGCACCGTCGGCGACCAAGCACGCTTCGAGCACCGAAGTGCCGAGCACGCGCACGCGACCAGCGAGCCGCGCGACGGCGTTCCACGCGCGCTCGTTCTCGGGTCGCGGGCGCAGCATCGACACCGACGCACCCCGCAGCGAGCGTCGCGCGGTGACGCCGAGCCGCTCGGCGTCGTCGGCGCGCGCGTGCCAGGTGCGGTCGCCTTCGAACCAGTGGGCGAGGGCCTCGACCACCACGCCGTCACGCACGAGTGCGGCACTGAACGAACTGAGGGGAACACCCGCGATGGCGTTCGCCGTGCCGTCGAGCGGGTCGATCACCACGGTGTCCCGCGACGCGCGGTCGATCCAACCCACTTCTTCGGAGAGCACGTTCACGCGCGCCCGCTCGAGCACGTCGAGCACGGGTGCCTCGACGAGCACGTCGAATCGGTGGGTCGGGGTGCCGTCGCCGCCGATGCCGATGATGGCACCGCGCTCTTCGCGCGAGAGCGTGGTCGTCGCGCGCACGAATGCAGTGCGTGCCGCTTCGAGCGATTCGTGCAGCAGCGTCGTGTGTGCCAGGGCGCTCATGCCGGGCTCATCTCGGGCTCACACTGGGCTCACACTGGACTCAGTTGGCCGCGTCGCGAGTCGGCGACAGTGTGCACCGCGACCACCTGCGCGGTCGCACCACGCAGCCGCGCAAGCACGAGGTCACCGCGATATCCGTCGACGAGCAATCCCCGGTCTTCGAGACCGACCGTCAGTGCGGGGCCGCGGGTCACGAGCCGCACCGCTTGGGGCAGCGTGCACACTCGCTCGTTGGCCAAGACGGCCGCCGCGGCGATCATGCCGTAGGGCAGATAGTCGGAGCACAAGCCGTCGCACAACCCGAGCGCGATGAGTTCGCGGGCGCTCACGTTGCCGCTGTGGCTGCCGCCGCGCAACACGTTCGGCGCACCGCACACCGAGCGCAGCCCGGCGTCGCGCGCGAGCCGCGCTGCTTCGAGGGTGGTCGGGAACTCCGCGACATGCGCGCCCCACTGCACTGCTTCTTCGACCTCGCCCGCGGTTGCGAGGTCGTGTCCGATCAGCCGGATGTAACCCGACTGTGCGGCGACGGTGATCCACTCGAGCGCGGTGTCGCGGTGGTGTTTGCGCGCATCGCGCTCGTCGGTCACCTTCGCCACCTCGGCCTCGGCTTCTTCTTGCGACAGGTGCCGCGTGCCCATGATGTAGCGAACCATTCCCGACTTGTCGGTGTACTGGCCCTGGCCGGGCGTGTGGTCTTCGAACGACACGAGCGGCGTGTCCGCCCCGAAGTCGCGGCTCGCGGAGAGCGAGTCTAGGTACGCGCGCAACGCGTCCGAGCCGTCGAGATCGCGCGCGTCGAGCCGGTGCAGCATGCGGTGGTCGATGAGCGAGTTGCCGTGCGCCTCGTGCGCCGCGATCGTCGCGCAAAACTCGGCGGCTTGCTCCACCGTGCGACCCCACTTGCTGTCGTTCTCCCAACTGATGCCGTGGAAGAGCGTGGTGATGCCGGCGGCCCGCACGCGCGACTCGAACGCAATCAAAGCGAAATCGGCGGACACCGGCGCGCCCGGTCGCGGCATCACTTCGCGCTCGAGTCCGTCGTTGTGGGTGTCGACGAGCCCCGGCAGGCAGAACGCACCGTGGCCGTCGACCGCGAAGTCGGGCGCCGTCCCCGACGACACTTCGGAGATGGTGCCGTCTTCGACGACGACGAACGCGTCCTCGAGCAGGCTGTCGGGCAGCACTGCAGTCACGTTGCGAATCGCGAACCGCTCCGCGTTCGCGTACTCCGCGGCACCGTTCGCGGCGTCGCTCATTGCGCTGGCGCTCTGCTCGTTGGCGCTCATCGTGCTGCCGCCGCGAGTCGTTCGTCGAGATCCTGCGGGTCGCGTTGCGCGACGAGGCGACCCTTCTCCAGCACGAGCACCCGGTTGGCGAGGCGTTGTATCGCCTCCAAGTCGTGGAATATCGACACCACCGCCACGCCGCGCTGCGAGAGCGACGAGATGAGGTCGAGCGCGAGCGCGCGGTTCTCTGGGTCGAGTGCCGAGAGCGGCTCGTCGAGCAGCAACAGCCGTGGCGGATGCACCGTGCCGGCCGCGAGGTTCACGCGCTGCTTCTCGCCGCCCGACAGCACCGACGCATATACGTCCCACAGCCGCGGCTCGATGCCGACGCGTTGCAGCGCGAGTCTTGCCGCCTCGCGTGCGTCGTCTTCACTCATGCCGCGTTGCCGCGCCGACTTCGCCACGATGTCGAGCGCACCGCGCCGCGGCTCGGAGCGCAAGAACTGCGAGACGTAGCCGATCTCGTGCCCGCGAATCGCCGCGATCTCCACGTCGGAGAGTGCGCACATGTCGACGTATTCCCCTGCGTGGATCTGCAACCACACTTCGCCGGAGCTCGGACGGTAGGTGCGATAGATGCTCTTCAACAGCGACGACTTGCCGGCACCGCTCATGCCCGCGAGCGCGACGTGTTCGCCCGCCGTGATGTTGAACGACACGTCGTTGAACGCCACCACTTCACGTCCGCTCACGGCGTGCAGCACGAACGACTTGCACAACCGCCGCACGTCGAGCACCGGGTCGCGTCTCATGCGCGTGCCGCCGCAACGAGTCGCTGCGTGTACGGATGGTGCGGATCCTCGAGCAACTGGTCGGTGAGCGCGCTCTCGACCACGCGACCGTGCTGCATCACGAGACAGCGTTGCGTGAGCATCTCGATCACCGAGAAATCGTGCGACACCACCACGGCGGCGATGCGGTGCTCCTCGAGCAGCGAACGGATGAGGTCGAGCACGCCGGCCGCCACGCTCGCGTCGAGGCCCGTGGTGGGCTCGTCGAAGAGCACCACGCTCGGCGAATTGGCGAGGGCCTTGGCAATCTGCACGCGCTGCTTCATGCCGCCGGAGAATTCGCGCACGAGGTCGTCCATGCGGTTGAGAGGCACCTCGGTGCGCGAGAGCAGCTCGCTGGCGCGGGCGCGAATCGTGCCGAAGTTGCGCCAGCCCGCTGCGGTGAGCGGCTCAGCGATGTTGCCGCCGGCGGTGACGTTGAGCTTGAGTCCTTCGGCAGGGTCTTGGTACACCACCGAGACGGTGTCGATGCGCAACCGTCGCCGCTTTGCAGCGTCGGGGTCGAGCAACGACACCTCCTTGTCGTCGACGCGGATGCTCGCCGTGCCGCTCGTCGCTGCGACGTCACCCGCTAGACAGCGCAACACCGTGGTCTTGCCCGAGCCCGATTCGCCGACGATGCCGAGCGCCTCGCCGGCGGCGACGGCGAACGACACGTTCCACGCCGCGACGACCGACCCGTTGAGCGGGCTTTTTGCACTGCCCGCCTCGGGACCCGTCGAGGCAATCACGTGCTCGTCGTGCGGACCGTACACCTTGCCGAGGCCGTCGACGCGCAGCAGCCACTCGGGCACGCTGAGGCGCGCCACGCTGAAGCGTCGGTCGGCGAAAGCGGCGGTCATCGAGTCGACTCCCGGTTGCGGCGGCACCAGTCGGTGTCGCTGCACAACCATGTCGACGAGTTCGGCAACGACACGAGGAAACTCTCGGACGACCCGCACAACGCGCAGCGCGCGCCGGCTGCGTCCTCCACTTCGAACGGCACGTCTTCGAACGTGAGCGGTTCCACGTCGGTGTACGGGGGAATCGCATAGATGCGCTTCTCGCGGCCCGCGCCGAACATGGTGATGAACGGTGCGTCGTGCAGGCGCGGAATGTCCCAACGCGGAATCGGTGTGGTCGCCACCACGTAGCGCCCGTTCACGAGGCACGGATAGCCGGTGGTCTGCGTGATGACGCCGTTGCGCACCTTGTCTTCGTAGAGACTCACCCACATGCGGGAGTAGTCGGCCTCGGCGTGCATGCGGGCGAGTTCGCGCATGTCGCGCTCGACGCCGCGCAACGGCTCGGGCACCGGAACCTGCAGCACGAGCAGGCTGCGTTCGTCGAGCCCGTCCTCTGGCACGCGGTGGCGGCTCTGCACGATCGTCGCCTCGCCGGCGACGCTGGTTTCGCCGGCGCCCGTCGACGACGTTACGAGCCGGCGCAAGTTCACCGCGTTCACGCCGTCGTCGTCGCCCTGGTCGATCACCTTCACGACGTCGTCGTGGTGCACCGCCGCGAGCGTGACCTGCAGACCGCCCGAGCCCCAGCCGCGCGCGACGGGCATCTCGCGCGAACCGAACGGCACCTGGTAGCCGGGAATCGCGACGGCAGAGAGCATCGCGCGACGAATCTCGCGCTTGGCGTATTCGTCGAGCAGCTCGGTGCTCGGCCGCTCTTCGATGAGTTCGTCAAGCGTCATGTTGTCGTCGTGCCTTGCGAACCGCAATCTTGCGTTCGATCATCGAGCGGAACGTCACGTAGTGGGGGAGCTTCAGGTGCTCGAGGAAGCCGGCCGAGTCGAGCGCGTCCGTGGTGAGCAGCAGCGACTGCTCGAGTTGCGTGCGACCCGCGTCGCGATGGCATGCGATGTCGAGATTCGCCATCGCGATGGCCTTGCGTTCGTTGTGTCCGAAACACAGCCCGTAGCCGACGTCGAACCGCGTGCGGTCCTCGCCGATCTCGTCGAGATCCTCGATTGCCTCCACTTCGGTGACACGCACGTCGGTGATCGACACCTCCTCGCCGGACGCCGGATGCACGACGACCACCTCCATGTCGCCGTGCCGCACCTCGCCGAGTGTCACCTCGTGCAGGTAGCCGTCGGGGCCGAGGATGTTGCGGTACCACTGGTTGACGAGCGCCCCGGTGTCGGCCCGCGACATCGAGCTGAGGAGTGCGGAACGCGCAGCGGGCGGTCGCGCCGGCACCCGCGTGATGTCGAAGGGTTCGGGGTCGCCGTCGCGCCGACGGTCGACGAGCATGTCCATCTCGCGCAGCAGTTCCATCAGTCGTCGCGGTGAGCGTGCGTCGGCGGTGTCGTGTGGCCCGCTGTCGCGCAGGCTCGTGTCGGGAGCTTCTGTGTTGCCACTTGGCGCCGCGTGCGAGGCGCGCAATTTCTCGGCCTCTTCGCGCGCAATGTCATCTGGCTGGCGCTCGAGGAAGCGCGCGGTGTAGTCCACCGAGCGCCCGAGCAGTTGGTCGCCGGGCACGCGCTGGAATGCCGGCACGATGCGGCGCCGCACGCGCACGTCGTCGGCATCGGAAGGTTCGGAATAGGCGAATCTCGGCAGCGTCGAGCGGTAGGCGCGCAACAGGTGCACGGCCTCGGTGACGTCGCCTTCGCTCTGGCGAATCGCCGCCGCAGCAAGCCGCGGATCCCAGAGCCCCGCCTCGCTCATCACGCGGTCGACGAGCAGTCGCATCTTGTCGAGGATCTGCTCTTCTTCGAGCCAGTTCGAGTCGGACACGAGTCGCAGACGGCGCACGAGCCGCTCCGCCGCGTGGATGGCGTCGAGTCCGCCGCGCGCCGACACGTAACCCATGTCGGTCAGTGTCCGTTCGCGGCAGCCGCCGCAGTCGAAGTTGCGATGCGAGTGGTGCGCGGCAGCCCCATGACGCCGCCGTCGTGCGCGACCAACCAGCAGTCGATACCCGCCGGCGCATCGGCGACTGCGTCGTGGCGTGCCGCGACGAACTCGCCGAATTCGGCCGGCGCATCGAGCGTGAGCGAACCGCGGATGCCCGGGCCAGTGAGCGTCATCGGGTTGCGTGGCGTTGCGCTCGACTCGGGCAGGGCAGCGACTGCGACGACGACCTTGCAACCGAACTCTGGTTGGTGTGCAGTGCCGCGACCGAGCAGCGACACGTCGGCGGCAGACGGCAATCCGCCGAAGAGCACGAAGCGGGCGTCATTCAGCGCGACGAGTGGCGCCGACGTGACCATCGCGATGTCGGCGCTGTGCTCGTGCGAGTGGAACGTCGTCTCGATGTCGACCAGCGCCAGCAACGGCAACACCGGCGCGGGCATCTGCTCCACGAGCGAACGCGGCAGGTCGAACCGACGCCCGGGGAAGGCGAGCGCGCTCAGCATCGTGCGAAACACGAGCGTCGATTCGTGCGACGACAGGGCGCGCAGCATCACTCGAACTCCTCGAACGCCACACGAGTCGGCTCGAGCGTCGACCACTCGGCTAGGTGCTCGGCCGAGAGACGTTCGTCAGTTTCGTCGCAGAGTTTGTCGACCGCCTCGCGTAACGCGGCCAATGCTGGCTCGCTCGTGCGGCTCACGCAGTCGCACACCGCCGCGGCGAGCGCGGCCTTCTCGTGCTCGCCGGCGATCATCGCCCAGCCGCGACACTCGGCGATTGCCACCTCGCAGCGGGTCACGACGACCTCACCGAGGTAGAAGCGCTCGCGACAGACGGGTTCGCGCACCTGCAACATCACGACTCCTGAGGTCGGCGGATGAATCACCCGCAGCCGACCCTGCACGGCCGGTTCGGTCAGACAGCGTTCCGCGAGTTCGACGAGACGATCTCGGTCGCTGCGCATGATGAGCGACGTCCGCGAGAGATTCCGCGTGGGGGATTGCGTCACTCACGAAAATGTACGAGTTGCCGGTGAACGTCGAGTGACACTGAGGAGAACGTCGGACGACGCTGAACAACGTATTCAGGTGCGCGGTTGTCAGGAGTGCGGTTGGCGAAGTGCCCGCTGCAACGAATCGGCGAAGTCATCGAGCGAGAGTCCGGTCGGCGCAAGATCTTTGCCGGCTTCGTCCCAACGGCGCAGCGCGACGGCTCGCTGCGCGGCGGGATGCGCGGCGAAACGCGCGACCTCGTCGGCATCCATCATTCCGCCTTGCAGTTCGAGACTGCGCACCGAGCCCGCGGAGAGTGTGGCGAAGTAGTCATGCTCGACGGTGCAGAGATATCGCTTGGCTTGCACGTGGAGCGCGATCGGTGCGGTGACACCAGGGCCGAAGTGTTCGGCGAGAAATGCCGCGCCAACCGCCTCATGCGAATCGTTGTGGCCGAGGTCGACGTCGCCGCTCTCGCGCTCGAGTTCGAGCAGGTGTCCGATGTCGTGCAGCAATGCAGCCACGATCAACTCGTCGTCGGCACCCGCATCACTCGCGAGTTGCGCGCACTGCACGGCGTGCTCGAGCTGCGACACTTGCTCGTCGTACTTGTTAGTGCCCCAGGCGTCGAAGAGCGCCGTGATGCGGGAAACGACTGAGGTCATCGGTGACTCACTTCGTGACCGGCACGCCGCGGAAGTCGTCGATGAGCGAGATCTGCACGCGGCCGGAGTCGCTGCTTCGCGCGAGCTCGGCTCGTTTCGTCTCGTAATATTCCTCGCGCAGGTCGCCCTCGCGCAGCGCGTTGTAGGTGGGGTAGATCGCCCGACGATCACGCGAAGACGTGTTGTCGCCGCTGCGGTGCGGAGTCAGCGAATGGAACCAGAGCGTCTGGCCGGCCCGCAACGACACCGGCTGCCAGTCCAGCGTCGCAGCGATGTCGTCGGGGATGCAACCGCGCGAGTCGGTGGGGATGAGTTCGTGATGTTTTCCCGACACGACTTCGAGGCAGCCGTTCTCGGGGGTCGCGTCGTCGACGGCGATCATGCACGAGATGTGGCGGTCGATGAACGGATACGCGGGGGCATCTTGGTGAGGGTCCCAGCCGGCACCGCCCGCCAGTTTGTAGTTGATCTTTTCCTTGTAGAGCACGGCGGGTTCGCCGAGTAGCACGCCGGCCACCTCGTTCATCTCGCCGGCGCGAAGCAGTTGCTGCAGACCGGAGTGGAATGGCGTGAAGTACTCGGTGCGGCACTTGCGCGGCCCGTGCTGCGTCATTTCGTAGTGGTTCATCCAGCTGCCCGAGTCGTCCCAGGACTGCACCTCATCCACCCAGCTGCGCAACGCGGCGGTCGCTTCGTCGGACAAACCCGACGTGAGCACCCAGCCATGCAAGTTATAGAACTCTGCGTCGACGACTGAGCGGTCGCGTTCGTTCACGCGAAGACAGTAGCCGAGTGTTCTCCGATCACCAGGTGCATCTCCAAGAGTTCACCATGCCTTCACTCTCGCCACCATGGAATGTCAGTTGTGAGAAACCTGCCGCACCTAGTTTGCGACGCGATGAAAAACAAATTCTTCACCTTTGCCGTCGTATCCACCCTCGCTCTCGGGACTCTTGCGTTTAGCACGCAGTCCGTCGGAGCCAACACACCGCCCGTCAACGGCAGCGAGCTCTCGCTCGTGTCTCGCTACGTAACTGGCAGCGGACTGGGCGGCGCCGAGATTGCGGCTTACGACGCGTCGTCAAAGCGCATCTTCGTCACGAACGGCGCCAAAGACTCGCTCGACATCGTCGACGTGTCGAACGTGAAGAAGCCCAAGCTCGTGAAATCGGTCGACATCAAGGCGCTCGGCTCGTCGGGCATCCAGAGCGTGGCGGCTCGCGACGGCGTCGTCATCGTGGCCGCGGCCGGTGCGACCAAGACGGCTACCGGCAAGTTGTTCATCATGGACTCCAACGGAGCCATGCGCAAAGGGTTGCCAAGCGGCTTGACGGTCGGAGCACTTCCCGACAGCGTGCACATCAGCAAAGACGGTTCGTATGCAGTGAGCGCCAACGAGGGCGAGCCCCAGGACTATTGCCTGACGAGCGGAGTGTTGTCCGAGACCTCCGACCCTAAGGGCAGCATCTCCATCGTCGATTTGACCGCGAAGGTTCCGACCGTGAAGACGGTCGACTTCACCGCGTTCGCCGACCGCAAGAACGCGATCATCTACGCCGGCGGGCGAGTCTTTGGCCCTGGTGCGAGCGTCGAACAGGATCTCGAGCCTGAGTACGTCGCGATCTCCGATGACTCAACGACGGCGTACGTGACGATTCAAGAGAACAACCTCATCGCCACCGTCGACCTGGCGACTGCGACGATCACCAACCTGCTTGGTCTCGGGTTTAAGAACCACAACGTGTACAACACCGGCATGGATGCATCCGATCGCGACAACGCGATCAACATCCGTCCGCTCAACGTGCAGGGAATGTACATGCCCGATGCGATCGCAGCGGTGACGGCCGGCGGCAACACCTACATGATCACTGCCAACGAAGGCGACGCCCGCGAGTGGCCGTGCCTCTTGGGTGGCACGAGCACGACGACCGCCGAGCGCGAAGACCCGCGTTACGCCGACGTCGGACTCGACACCAATCTCACGTCGTCGTCGGTGGCGGGGCGCCTGCGCGTCACCGTGATGCCCCCGGCGGTGGTCACCGGCACCAAGGTGACTGGATCGACGAAGGTGACCCCGGCTTACAGCTTCGGAACCCGCTCGTTCACCGTGTGGAAGAGCAACTCGATCGACGGCGTGTTCGCTGCCGACATCGTGTTCGACTCGGGTGACGAGATCGAACGCATCGTGGCGCGCGAACGGCCGGCGTTGTTCAATTCGGAATGGAACACCACCACGGGTCTCGTGGGTGCGTTCGAAGCCCGTTCGCCAGCCAAAGGTCCCGAGCCCGAGGGTCTGGCCGTTGGCACCGCCTACGGTCGCACCTGGATGGTGCTGGCGCTCGAGCGCGACAGCGGCCTCATGCTCTATGACGTCACCAACCCGGTGAAGCCGATGTTCCGCCAGTACATCAACACCTCGCTGCCCGGTGGGGACACGATCCTCGGCACCGCCGGTGACGTGTCGCCCGAAGGCGTGCTGTTCGTCGACGGCAAGGACAGCCCGAACGGCAAGCCGATGTTCATCGTGTCGTACGAGGTGTCTGGAACGGTGGCGTTCTTCGAACTCACCGCACCCTCGCCCACATCGAAGAAGAGCAAGTAACCAACCGAGTCAACCACGTCAGTAACCAACCCCAACCCCAACTCATCGAAGGAGCACATCATGAACAAGACCACCATCTTCCGCAGTGCGATGCGCGTTGTTGCCGTGGCGGCCTTCATCGGCGCCGTCACAACGCCGATCATGGCGCAGGCGGCATCGTCGACACCGTCGGCAAAAGCCGGGCAGTCGTGCAGCAAGTCGCAACTCAACAAGAAGAGCGGCACGCTGACCTGCACCTACAACGCCAAGACCAAGAAATACACCTGGACCGCTGCTTCCACTGCGGCCGGAGCGAAATCATCGCGAGCCAATTGGCCGAGCAAGCTCGTGATCGCCGCAGTGCCGAGTGAGAACGTGGCCACGATGACGCTGCGCTACAAGAACTTCGTCGACGTGGTGCAGAAGGAGACCGGTCTCCCGACCTCGTTCGTCTCGGCCACCGACTACGCCGGTGTCATCGAGGCCCAGGTGGCGGGTCGTGCCGACGTGGTGTTCTACGGTCCGTTCTCCTACGTGCTGGCCAAGGCCCGCGGCGCGAAGATTGAGGCTGTCGGAGCGTCGGTGCCCAATTCGACGGCTCCCCAGGGTTTCTACCTCTCGTATCTGGTGGCCAAGAAGACGTCGACCAACATCAACTCCATCAAAGATGTCGTCGGCAAGAAAGTGTGCTTCGTAGACGCAGCGTCGACCTCGGGCTTCCTCTACCCGACGGCCGGCCTGCTTAAGGAAGGCATCCAGTCGAATGAGTACACCTCGGTGCTCGCGGGCGGTCACGACAAGTCGGTGCTCGCCGTGCAGGCCGGCACCTGTGACGTCGGCTTCGTCTACGACGACATGTTCGACAAACTGTTGGTCGACCGTGGTCTCATCAACACCGCTGACTTCAAGGTCATCTGGAAGAGCGGTCAGATTCCGAACTCGCCGATTGCGGTTCGCAAGGACCTGCCCGCAGACCTCTTCGAGTTGCTGAAGAAGACCATCCTCGAGAAGATCAACAAGACGGCATTCGTGCAGATGGGATTGTGCGCAAACGAGACCACGTGCAACGTCATCGAGGATGCGACGTGGGGTTTCCGACCGACCACCGACGCCCGCTATGACGACATTCGCCAAGTGTGCGAGGCGACCAAGTCGAGCCGTTGTCGCTGATTGCCCGCGCAACGATTGCAGCGGCATCAGAACATGAACACGATCGTCTCCGGTGGGGCTGATTCCCTCATCAGCCTCACCGGGGTGTCCAAGCGATTCCCCAACGGAACTCTTGCGCTCGACAACGTATCGCTCGAGGTGCCGCGAGGCCAATTGCTCTCCCTGATCGGACTCTCTGGCTCGGGGAAGTCGACGTTGATGCGTCACTTGAACGGCCTGCACAAGCCCACCGCCGGCACGGTGCGCGTGATGGGTGTCGAGGTGTCGTCGGCATCAAACCGCCAACTTCGCTCGGTGCGTCGCAACGTCGGCTTCGTCTTCCAGCAATTCGGTCTCGTCGGACGCGCCACGTGCCTGGAGAATGTGCTGAGCGGCGCGCTCGGCCGACTGAAGGGCCCGCGCTACGGCGTGTGGTCGTATCCGCGCGATCTGCGCCGCCAGGCCTTCGACCACCTCGAACGAGTCGGTCTGGCCCCGCAGGCCTACCAACGGGCAGACACCCTCTCGGGAGGCCAGATGCAGCGTGTGGCGATCGCCCGAACCCTCATGCAACAGCCCCAGTTGTTGCTCGCCGACGAACCGGTGGCGTCGCTCGACCCCGAGTCGAGCGCGCAGGTGCTCGAGCTGCTCTTGCGTGTCGCCATGGAAGAAAAGATGACCGTGATCGTCACGCTGCACCAAGTGGAGCTCGCCCTCGGCTGGGCGCACCGCATCGTCGGACTGCGTGACGGACAGGTCGTGCTCGACCGCGACGCCCGCGGACTGTCGCAGGACGACGTGATGGAGGTCTACCAGCGCGTCGATCGCGAGAGCGCGGTGGTTGCCGGTGTGAAGCCGGCCGCGCATCCCGACGCGCAACCCAAGCAATCACAACGCGCCCAAGGGTGACGTGAGCGGCGCACATCTCGAGCCGTTGGTGCGCTCCGCGCCGGCCCGGTTGCCGCGCGCGCCGCGCAAGTGGCAGAGCTGGGCGTTGCTCATCGTGTTCGTTGCGTACGTCGCCGGCACGACGTGGTCGTGGAACTACATCGACATGACGCTCTCCACGTTGTTCGGCGGATTCACCGAACTCTGGAACCTCGTCACCTACATGCTTCCGCCGCGGTTCGACAAGATCGGCGAAGTGCTCGACGCGACGCTCGAGACGATATGGATGGCGCTCATCGGTACCGGCGGCTCGGTGTTGCTCAGTATTCCGCTCGCCTTCCTCGCGGCGCGCAACACGACACCGAACCCGGTCACGTTTGCCGTCGCGCGGGCGATCATCACCCTGTCGCGCGCCGTGCCGACGCTGGTGCTTGCCGCCGTGCTCACGCTGCCGCTCGGCATCGGCCCGCTGCCCGGCATTCTCGCGCTCGCCGTCCACTCGATCGGCATGGTCGGCAAGCTCTTCACCGAGGCGATCGAAAACACCGAGTCGATGTCGCGCGAAGCCGTCACGTCGACGGGCTCCGGCAAGTGGCAGACGATTCTGGCGACGATCGTGCCGCAGATCACCCCGTCGTGCATCGGCACGTCGCTCTACCGACTCGACATCAACCTGCGCGAGTCGGCCGTGCTTGGCTTCGTCGGTGCGGGCGGTGTCGGCTTCGTGATTCAGACCACGTTGCGCAGTCTCGACTACCAGCGGGCAATCGCGGCCGTGTCGGTGATCTTCGCCGTGATCACGCTCATCGAGGTGGTCTCTTCTCGGCTTCGTGCGTCGATCATCGGCGACCACCTCTCCACACCGACGAAGAAGAACGCACGCAGCGACGCACGCGAACGACGCGACCGTCGGCTCATCGTCGACGCGGTGACGATGCGTCGACTGACCCCGCCGTGGACCTACGAGCGGATTTTCCGCGCGACGGTCGGCGGCATCTTCGCACTGATGTTTGTCGTGGCCTTCGTGACCATCGACATGCCGCTGCTCTCGGCGTTCGGGTTGGTCGACGAGATCGGCGAGAGTTTCGGCCGGCTCTTCCCGCCCGATTTCACCACGGCCGGGCCTGAGCTGTGGCAGGGAATCCGCGAGACGGTCGCCATCGGATTCGTCGCAACCACGCTCGGTCTCGTGCTCTCGATTCCGCTCGGCATTCTCTCCGCGCGCAACATCGTGGTGAAGCGCGCCGTGTACTCGGGCACACGGTTGTTTCTGCTCGTGCTTCGCGGGCTGCCCGAACTCATCATCGCCGTGTTGTTCGTCGCCGCCATGGGTCTCGGGCCGGTGCCCGGCACGCTCGCGCTCACCCTGGGCACGGCGACGTTCATGGCCAAGCTGATCGGTGACGCACTCGAGGAAGTGTCGCCGGTGCCACGAGAGGCGGTGTTCGCCACCGGCGCGTCGGGTGTGCAGGAATTCTTCACCTCGGTCGTGCCGCAGGCGTTGCCCAACCTCGTCAGCCAGACGCTGTACATGCTCGACGTGAACTTGCGCTCGTCGACGGTGCTCGGCATCATCGGCGGCGGCGGCATCGGGTTCTTGCTGTTGTCGGCGCTGCGCGTGCTGCAAGAGCCGACCGTCGGCGCGATCATCATCGTGATTTTCGTGATCGTCTACTCGATCGAACTCGTCGGCTCATTCGTGCGCTGGATGGTCGAGTAGCCGCTCAACTGCGGCGCTGCCAGCAACTATCTGCGGCGCTGCCAGCAACCCGTGTGCCAGTGGCGGCGCAAATCGGGCGCTTCGGTG
>VFQT010002640.1_pt1 | contig 17945 bp, 14 predicted proteins | sample 3512381 | NCBI WGS metagenome assembly VFQT01 (sample SAMN10412376, study PRJNA504923) | tailings metagenome | isolation source: Relicate 2 Philex TSF3 active mining site | place: Philippines: Tuba, Benguet | collected 2017-08-29
TTTATCCATCACTTATCCAAACCGATGCTGCCATCAATCGTGGTAACTCCGGTGGTCCACTGTTCAATATCAAGGGTGAGCTTATCGGCATTAATGTCGCCATTTATTCACCCACCGGAACAAGCGTAGGAATCGGCTATGCCATTCCTTCCAATACGGCCAAATATGTCTCCGACCAGCTGATTGCCAAAGGAAAGGTTACCCGTGGCTCGCTGGGTCTGGTTCCACAAGACATCACCGCCGATGAGCGCAGCTTGGTTGGGACATCCACCGGAGCCTACGTCAAAGAGGTCGTTGTTGGTGGTCCCGCCGATAAGGGCGGAATTCAGGCTGGCGATGTCATCACCAAGATTGGTGGAACACCCATCGTTGATGAAATCACGCTCCGGGATACCGTCGGTAGCACAGCCCCTGGAAGCAAAGTGGACATCAGCTTCCTACGTGATGGCAAAGCGCGCTCTACCGCTGTCATCCTTGGAGAGATCAAGGAAACGCAGCTTGGTCAGGGAACGGCCCCAAGTGGTCCCGGCAAAGTAAAGACCGCTGCTGAGAAGTATGGATTTACGGTGACTCCGCTCTCTGATGATGACAAGAAAGAGCGCGGTATCCCAAAAACAACTGTCGGCGTACAGGTTGCAACGGTTGCCAATGGTTCCCCTGCTGATGATGCCGGACTCATCCCAGGTGCTGTCATCACCCATGCAAATGGAACGATATTGAACAGCCCGGCCGATGTAGATACAGTGCTAAAGGCCAGTCCGCAGACGGTTAGACTTCAAGTAATCGGCGGACGCTCAGAGGCCGCGGGCGGCACAGGCCTGACACGGGGACTGATTGTTCTTCGGCTCCGTTAAGCTTCAACGTCGGTAAACTGTAAACCACAACACCCGCCGGAACATCTGGCGGGTGTTTTTGTCGGTGGCCTACCAAAGAGTCAATCCCTCAAAGTATCACTGGTAAACGTCTCAGACCTCAATATCTCCCCGGTTCCGACGGACGATGCGGTCGAGGATAGCCTCGATAAGCGCATCATGGTCCACTGGCCTTGTCTCGATGCGAAGCGCCGCAAGCGGTATTGCTGACTTTGGCCATTGATGTCCGAGCTTGACCATGTCTTTTTCGGTCGTAACAACAACGTGCGCCGCTGCCACTTCATGCCCTGTAAGGAGCGTTTCGATATCGTCTTTGGTATAGGAATGATGGTCTGGAAACTTCACTTCCCGAACCACATTCAGTCCGAGGTCGCGAAGCGTTTGGAAAAACTGGTCAGCGTCCGCAATGGCCGTAACCGCGAGGACACTGAGCCCTTTCATTTCATCCAACGCACCCTGCTGACCGTCAATGGAAAGCCAGCATACGGGTACGTGGCTACTTTGGGTAACCCATGTATCTGGATTGCGGTCCTTAATGTCCTTTGCAAGGGTTGCCACTGACTCTGCGGATGCCTGATCGGAACGAGTCAACACCACGACATCTGCCTTACTCAAGTGACTTACCGGCTCACGCAGCGGACCACGGGGTAAAACCCAGCCGTTTCCAAAGGGTTGACGTGCATCAACAAGGCAGATTTCGATATCCCGATGCAGCTGCCAATACTGCATGCCATCATCAAGAACGATGACATCCGGCTGAAACTGTGCAATAGCCACATCCCCGCTGTCGCGACGATTACGGGCGACGATGACAGGTGTCCCGGGTAATGACTTAGCGAGATGTAGCGGTTCATCCCCGGCCCATTCCGGGTTATCAACTCGGACGGCCCGAAGATCAGAAACAATCATCACAGGATCAACGGACTCATTCGTGCGGCCATGCCCACGTGAGAGAATCACTACGCGAAGACCAGACTCGCGAAGAGCGCGTACAAGCCAAAGCGTTGTCGGCGTCTTACCTGTGCCACCGGACACCAGGTTACCTATCGAAATCACGCAGACAGGGAGAATGTGCTGTTGTCTCATCCCCAGCCGGTATGGCAAGAGGTAGCACCAAAGCCCAACGCGGTGCAATACAGCAAGCGGCGTCATAATAGCGCGGAGCCAGGCAGTGCGCGGGCTGGGCCTTGTAAGTTCCCAGCTTTCTTCAATCAGGTCAGTTTTCATACGACTTTCAACGGAGACAAACCGATTGTACAGAATGCGTTGATGATGCGTGTGTCAGCTGGAGACCAGCATCAAAACACGGGAGATGTAGCGCTCGCTGACTCCGAGATTGGAATCAATGAGGGCTCTTGCGTTTGCACCAAGAGTTGCCCGTTCATCCGGTGGTCGTTGAAAAAACGCTTCAATATGCTGGCGAAACGCCGCAGCCGAGCTGACTTCCGTTGCGACACCATTGCGTAACGCAAGGTTGGCGATATCTTTTTGATTGTCCATATGGGGTCCAAAGCAACATGTGATTCCTTGAGCGAGTGGCTGGAACACAGACTGCCCCCCCCACGGGACCAGGCTTCCACCAATGAACGCGATATCGGCTGCCGCGTATGCTCTTGCCAGCTCACCAAAGGTATCGAGAATCAATATCCATCCCGTTTCCCCTTGGCTCCGACGTGCTGCATCCGGGCAGATCGCGAGGATCTCGCCAACCCGCTCGATGTGTCGCTGCGCGATGATGACATGGAGGTTGGGATAGCGCTGTCGAAGCTCGATGCATTCAGGCAGAAGCTGTGCCTCTTCGCTGATACCACCGGTACGGTCTTCACGGGTGGAGCCGAGGATGATGACGGGGGCATCAGCAGGGATTCCATACGATGCGCGGAGCGTAAGGCGCTCATTCATCGTTAAGGGGACGGATGACTCATCGAACTTGGTGTTCCCAACAACGGAGACTTTTTCCGGCGACGCTCCAAGGCGTCGCGCACGGTCGGCATCTTCGGGGGATTGCATCAACCAGAGATCAACGCCATTGATGGCAGGTGAGAGCAAGGCACGAAACCGCAACCATGATGTTAGCTTTGCATCAGAGAAGCGCCCGTTAATGACTGCAACGGGGATGCCCATTCGCTTAGCCGTTCCGATAAATCCTGGCCAGAGCTCGGCTTCCATCATGATGATGAGCATCGGGCTGATTGTCTGTAGCGCCCTGGATGTACACCAGGGAAAATCAAGTGGAAATTGAATGACTTGATCCACTCCCTCGACTTTCGCCGCGACATCCCTACCCGTCAGCGTCGTGGTGCTGAGAACAATCCAGGCATCGGGGCGTGCTTTCCGCAGCTCACGGATAACCGGTTTTGCGGCAACGGTTTCGCCGACACTGACTGCGTGAACCCAGTAGACATCCCGGCCGGGTGGAGGCTTTGGCAGGTCTGTTCCAAACCGTTCGCCGGCAAGTGCCGGACTCTCCTTGCCTTGCCGCACGCGACGGCGGTAGCCAGCCATGATGACGGGTGCGAGCAGAGTGATGAGGATGGAATAGAACACGAACATGTTGGCATCGTTAGTCTAGCGTGCATGTGCGGGGTGTGCCGTAGTTACGATTCTGCGAGCAAGATTGAGGCTACCGGCGGATTACTCCGCATGGCTTGATAGCGGCTCGCTAGGGATAACAGCAAAGTCCAGCCCGGGAATCGGCCGGTGCAAATAATGAAACGATGCTGTTGTCGCAATCATGGCCGCGTTGTCCGTGCACAGACTGGGTGGAGGAATATAGCAACGCATCCCCCTCCGGCTGCACGCGACTTCCATCGCCTGCTTTAACGATGCGTTCGCAGCAACGCCACCTGCGAGCACAACCGTTGACCGCCCGCATTCTTTGGCGGCTGCTATCGTCTTTCGGACCAGGACATCCACGACGGCTGCCTGAAAGGATGCCGCTATATCGGGAACCGGTGGGCAATCTGGTTTTGCCAATGCATACTTCACAGCCGTCTTTAAGCCAGAGAAGGAAAATGCATGCGTCCCGGGCATCAATGCACGCGGGAAGGCGATTGCTTTGGGGTCTCCCAGTTTTGCTGCTTCCTGAATGCTGGGTCCACCGGGATATGGCAAGCCCATTAGGCGTGCACACTTATCAAACGCCTCGCCTGCGGCGTCATCCCGTGTGCGCCCAAGCAGACGATAAACACCGTGACTTTCGATATCAAATAGGTCGGTGTGTCCTCCGGAGACGACAAGTGCCGTCGCAGGGAATTCCATTTCCGGATGTGTGATGAAGTTGGCGTAGAGATGAGCCTCGATGTGATGCACAGGGATAACCGGAATCCCAAGGGCTTGTCCGAGGGCTTTTGCGGCTGTCACTCCGACGAGCAGAGCACCGAGGAGACCCGGGCGGTTTGTGACACCGATTGCGGTGATGTCCTTAAGGGTCAGGTTTGCCTCAGCTAGCGCCTGTCGGATAACGGGAATCAGGAGCTCAACATGACGCCTGGATGCGAGCTCGGGTACAACACCTCCGTAGTTGGCGTGCTCCTCCATTTGACTTGCCACAACTGTGCAGAGCAATTTGCGACCATCCTGAACGATTGCACAGGCAGTCTCATCGCAGCTGGTCTCGATCCCGAGAACTATCATCGCATCACTCGCAAGTCGCTGGTGACGACACTGCTGTTTTCCAGCCCGGATGCCATCGACCAGAGGCGAATCGTGTACCCACCAGGAGGTAAGTCAGCCGGGAGTTGGGCTGTAATTCCCCACGACTTTGATACGCCGGGTTCCAGGCGCTCGGCCGCAAGCGCCATCGTGAACATCATCCCCTTTGACCATTGGTAAACGGTCTTTCCACCGCTGGTGAGCAGCTGCACGTCGACACGGCCACCATTTCGGTAGCGAAGTACCTCAGCGGCCTTACCTTCATTTTTTGCCGTGAGGGTCAGTGTCAGGCTTGCTCCCGGCGCGGCCATCGCTGGCACCTTGGATGTAAAGGTAAGTTTTGCTTGCATCCCTTTATCCTATCGCTGTCATTGCAAAGCGCACCGAAGGAAGCCGCCTGCTAAACCGCCTCATCCACAGCGACTTTGGCATTGGCCCACCATGCTCGGAACTGTGCCGCATCGACATCCTTCCATGCAATCCCAGCCCTGGCCTGAAGCAGCTCAATATGCCGCCAGCGCTTACCAAAACGCACAAGTTGACGACGAAGGGCTGTCTCTGCATCCAAATCTGCCCAACGCGCCACGTTCACCAATGTAAACAGAACATCCCCAAGCTCAGACTCAAAACGCGACCGTGCATCGGCATTGGATGGATTTGCAAGCAGCGCATCCCACTCAACCATCAGCTCACCAAGCTCTTCACGGCACTTTTCCCGAAGATCCGATGCATCTGGCCACTCAAAACCAAGCTTCACGGTTCGCTTGCTGACTTCGGATGCAATGGACAACGCTGGAAGCGCTTGTGAGATGCCATCCAAGGCGCTGGCTGTGCTCGCGACTCCCTTTTCTGCCTTCTCAACGGCCTTGATGGCATTCCAGTTCGCCAGTACCGCCTCTGCATCGTCTGCTTTGACATCACCAAAGATATGCGGATGCCGACGAATCATTTTTGTGCAGATAGCATCGGCGATATCGCCAAGGGTGAACATCCCACTCTCGCGCCCAAGCTGCGCGTGGAACGCAATCTGGAGAAGGACATCACCGAGCTCATCCACGAGGGCATCGGTGTCATCGGAGTCGATCGCTTCCGCGACCTCATACGCTTCTTCGAGGAGATATTTACGAAGCGTCTGGTGCGACTGCTTCAGGTCCCAGGGGCAGCCCGTATCCGGATCACGAAGGCGCGCCATGATTTCACTAAGAGTGTTTACATCCGCCGGACGCTGCTCGCGCGGCAGTGCCGGGACAAAAATCGATGTCAGATGATTGACAGGAATACGGTCGATGCGGACCAGCGCGAGGGCATCCACACGTTCAAGGCCGGGGACGCCTGCGGCCGTGATGACCTTGACGGGCCAGTCATCCGGGAAGCCGGAATCGAGAAGGGCCAGCTTGACATCCGATGCGATCTCCTGATCGTGGACCTGGTACAGGAGGATGGGTCCATCCGTGCCGAGATTTGGATCCGCATAAGGGAGCGCGGTTCGAAGCAAATGGGCATCGACTACATGGAGGTGATCGACGACGGGAGCCTGGATAGCTTCAAGGCAGGCATCGACGAACGATGGCGCCCCAACAATTTGAACCGCGACATTTTCATCCGCGGCGCGTTCGAGGAGGATACGGACTGTTGTTTCGCCGACGAGGGGGTGACCGGGGACAGCGTAGACGATATCACCGCGGGTGGCGTGCGTTCGAAGCACACGCTCAACGATGGCATCATAGGTTTCTTCGAAGGTGCGCCCTGCTTCGTACTCATCATCGAGAGGGATAACGTTAGCTGCACCCCGGGATGCAAAGTGTTCAGCGAGGGGGCCGGTTTCAGTACACGGGTGGCGTTCTGTCCGTAGAAGAATAGGAAGCGAACTCGTTAAAAGCGTATGGGCCCTGGCCGGGAGAGCGTTTACATCCCCTGGACCAAGACCCACACAGTAAATCACGAAGGCTTACTTACCGGCTGGAGCGCCGGCAGGTGCACCGGCAGCTGGCATTCCCGCAGGAGCACCCGTTGCCTGCAGAGGCGCCTGAATTTCGTTTGCGGTTTCCTTGATACCACTCCAGACAGCCGAAACACCGGTATCTTTGGTATCAAACGAAATCGTGCCCTTTTGCTTCAGAATCTGTGTACGGAGGCCGACGTTTGCCGGGTCCATCGCCTTCTGCTGGATCAGGCCGAGGCGGACAAATGCCATTTCCTGATCTGGTGGAAGACTAAATGCTGCGATTTTCTTTTCGACACGAACCCATCCGCGGAACGATTGCGTAGGGCTGATGACCCAGTCAACTGGTCCGATAATGGTTCCTTCAGCGGCAGCTTCCACTTTTGAGGCGACGCTCTTTGGAATCGATGCATTCGGTAGAACGCGAAGACCTGCTGTCTGAAGGAGTTCAGGAATGATGTTGAGCTGCTTTGCAGCGGCTTCAAACTTTTTGGCATCCGTGCCGGCGGCCTTGACAACTGTCTCAGAGTCCCCCATGTTCTTCGGGTCACGAAGAATTAGGCGAACCTGTGTGCGTGGAGGAAGGGCCATCATGTCCTTCATCTTGGTGTACTGCATCTTGACTTCGTTCTCGTTGAACTTAATCAGCTTTGCAAATACATTGGCTTCTGCGAGCTGGCCACGGATGTCATCCTTCATCTCCTGTGCCGTGATGCCCTGCTTTGCGAGCTGGGTGTCGTAGGTTTTGCCAGGGTTGATGTTCTCAAAACGTGCCTTCTGCGCATTGAAGAGCATATCGACATCGCTATCGGATGGCGTCACGCCCATCTTGGCCGCTTCTGCCATGATGATGCGGTTTGAGACAATCAGGTCAACAACGTATTGTTCTGTCGTCAGGGATGCGCCATTTGGAAGTGAGACGGGTTGTCGCTCAAGTTTTTTGATGTATTCATCCTTGGAGACCTGCTGTCCGCCAACGGTGAAGTACGCAGTCTCGCCGCCACATCCTGCTAAGGCGAGAGCCGCAAACGCAGCTCCTGCGGCTGCAAACGTGACACTGCTGTTCATGGAACGCTTCAAGGGGATTCTCCTCACATTAACGGTGTGTTCAGCCACACCACACATCTGGTACTGCAATTACCTTACCAATCTGCCATTGAGTTCCAAATTAGTAAACATATGCAACAGTAATCCAACCGTGTCAGGATACAGCCGATATCGGAGAGACACCAACACCTGATATGGGGAACACCGTGACTTAGACGTGGAGACGCTTCCAGTGCCCACGCTGATACATCCAGGCTACAACAAGCCCCTGCAGCATGGTTGAAAGTGTCATCGCCCACCAGCAACCAGCCGTCCCAAACATCACCAAAAATACATACGCAAGCGGCAGACGCACACCAAAATTGGTAACAGCGACTGCAATCGTCGGGTCTCTGGTATCACCCGCGCCCTGAAGAGCACCGGAAAGAACCATTCCAACCGCAAGGAACGGCTCACTGATTAGGGCTATTTTCAGGTATGTGACAACCATATTGATGAGGGCGATTCGGTCGACACCCGTTGCGAACTGTTCTGCAAATGGCCGTGCCAGAAGAACAAAGACGATACCCATGACAGTCATCACGCCAACCGCCTGCCACGTTGCGACCCACCCGGCGGCCGTCGCACGCTTTGCGTTCTGTGCGCCAAGATTTTGTCCAACGAAGGCCGTCGCAGCAATGGAGTAGGCAAAGCCAGGCATAAAGGCGATGGATTCTGCGACAAGGCCGACACCAAGTGCCGCCACAGCGATTTCACCGGACTTGTTCGCAAGGATTCCTTGGAGAAAAAGCATTGAGCTCGTCCGAAGCAGCTGCTGTCCGCCAGCCGGGAGTGCGATGCGGTTGATTCGCCCAAGCCAGTCCTTTGGAATACGGAGTGAAGTGAGTTTCAACCCTTCCTGGAGAACCGAACTGCGGAGGAAAAGGTATTGGAGGATGGATGCAACGATAACGGAGCAGCTGTAGGCCAGGGCTCCACCGACGACGCCAAGCTTTGGAAACCCGAGGTGTCCGGGGATTAGGATGGCATTCAATGCCGCGTGTACCACAATTGAACCAATGGTTACGTATAGAGGCCGTACCGTGTCACCAAGTCCGCGGAACGCGCCAGCTTGCACAAACATCACGAAGCCAAACGGAATTCCAATCCCCGCATACAGCAGATACTGCTTTCCAGCCGCAAGCGAGGCACCCCTGAGACCTTGCATACGCAAAAGCGGTTCGGCGAGTACGATCAGTGCGATGTCAATTGCAACCGCGAGGACGAGCATCAGGGTCAGGCAATAACGGAGAGCATCCCGCGCCTCATCGATGTCACCTGCACCGACGGCCCGGGCAATGAGGGCACTTGCAGCAGTCGAGATGGCCATCGCAGCCGAGCCAACCGTAAAGATGAGCGTGGTGCAGATACTAACCGCTGCCATCGCAGGTGTACCAAGCCCAGACACAAAGAAACGGTCGAGAAAGCCATTGATGGTGTGCAGCAACATCGTTGCCACGCTGGGAAGGGCGATGAGGAGGACCCCCATTGCTAATGGCCCCTCCAGAATCATCCGGGTACGCTTTTCCTGAGCGGCGTCCCGCTGCGACATAACTGCTGACACAAAAAGTGTTTTACCTTGAATCACCATCCAGCGGGTGAGTCTTCTGCCTAAGAAAGGCGGAATTATTAAAGAAGGCTCCGTGAGGCAGTCTGGCAAGCAAAGGTATTCGAGGAGGGATGCACGTTAGAATACGCTCAGTAAAGAAACATTCCCGGGCGTTGCCCGGACTGGAAGATGTACATGCAACTCGATTACCTGGAAGACAAGTGGGATGATGCGCTGGCTGCGACCATGGATGAAGCCGAGCTCCTCCGCTATCGGTCAAACCTCCTCGGCAGCGATCCGCGCCTTACAAACTTTGGCGGCGGTAACACATCTGCGAAAATTTCCGGTGTCGATCCCATTAGTGGGCTGACCGTCGATGTCCTCTGGGTCAAGGGTTCCGGTGGCGATCTAGGGACGATAAAGCGCTCCGGTTTTGCGACGCTCTATCAGGAAAAATTGGAAGCCCTTAAAGCACGCTATCGCGGTGTTGACTTTGAGGATGAAATGGTTGCGCTCTATCCACTTTGTGCGTTTGGACAAAACAACACCGCACCATCGATTGATACGCCGCTCCACGCATTTGTTCCTGAGCGCCACGTTGATCATCTTCACCCCGATTGGGCAATTGCGCTGGCAGCATCCGCAAACGGCCCTGCTCTTCTGGAACGTCTTCGTGAGGAACAGGGGATTCACCTTGTCTGGTTGCCATGGAAGCGACCTGGTTTCGAGCTTGGACTCTGGCTTGAGCGCGCAATCGCGGAGAATCCCGGCTGCGATGGCGTAATCCTCGGGTCGCACGGGCTCTTTACGTGGGGGCCAACGAGCCGCGAATCCTATGTCAGTACGCTCCGGGTGCTGGATGCCATTGGGAAATTTGTCGTCCCCCGTATTCAAACCCGTGGTGCAAGCCGCTTCGGAGGGCAGGTTGCGTCGACCCGTGATGATCGCGAGGCCCTTGTCGCCGCAGTTGCGCCTGTACTACGTGGAGCGTTCACAAAGTCAAGCGGCAAACGCTCCGTGATGCACTACCACGCGACACCGGATGTCCTTGAATTTGTAAACTCAGCTGATGTCGAAAAGCTTGCTGCACGCGGTACGAGCTGCCCGGACCACTTCCTTCGGACAAAAGTTAAGCCGATGCTGGTCACATGGGATGCAGAAACAGGAACGGATGCCGACCTGATCGCGGCTGCGCAGGCAGCCCTGCCCGCCTATGCGGATGACTACCGTGCGTATTATGAAGCAAATCGTGAGCCGGACAGCCCCGCGATGCGTGGTTCTGACCCAAGCGTCATCCTGATTCCTGGCGTTGGACTCCTTAGCTTCGGAAAGAATGCCGCAGAAGCTAGGGTTACCGGTGAGTTCTATACAAATGCCATCCATGTTATGGATGGCGCAACAAGCCTTGGAGACCTCGCACCGGCAGCAACCGACATCGATGCACATATGGTCTGCGACAACTATGTTTCGCTTCCGGCAAAGGAAGCGTTCAATATTGAGTATTGGGCGCTGGAAGAGGCAAAGCTCCAGCGGATGCCAGCCGAAAAGGAAATGGCTCGACGGGTTGTTGTCGTGGTGGGTGCCGGCCCGGGTATCGGCCGTGCAGTGGCCCGCCGGGTACTTACAGAAGGCGCAGTAGTCGTCTGTGCGGATATTCAGGCATCCCTCGCTGAGGAAACGGCAACGGTTCTGCGAAGCGAGTTTGGCAAGGATGCCGCCGTTGGCGTTGCGGTCGATATTACAAACCGCGAGTCCGTCCAACAAATGTATGCATCCGCAGCGCTTCGCTACGGTGGCATCGACACAGTGGTGATTGTAGCCGCGGTTTTCTTTGCACCGGATGAAGCAGGCAATCTTCCGGATGCATTGTTCCGCAAAACCTACGATGTCAACGTGTATGGTTCATTTGTAGCAGCGGATGAAGGCGCGAAGGCGCTTTTGCGGCAAGGAACGGGCGGAGATATCGTCCTTGTGTCCAGTGCGAATGCCCTTGTATCGAAGAAGGGTTCCATTGCATACGACACCAGCAAGACGGCGGTCAACCACCTCGTCCGCGAGCTTGCTGTCACATATGCACCAAGTATCCGTGTCAATGCAGTTGCTCCAGCGACCGTTGTCAGTGGCTCACAAATGTTCCCGAAGGACCGCGTTATCGCAAGCTTGGCAAAGTACAACATCGCGTTCGACCATGATGAAGACGAAGAAGTGCTCCGTGAGCGGCTCGCTGAGTTCTACGCACAGCGCACACTGCTCAAGGGACGCGTGAGTCCGAAGGAAGTTACGGAAGCCATTTACCTAATGGCATCGCCAAGGCTTTACCTCACTACTGGACACATAGTCCCAGTGGATGCGGGGTTAAACGAAGCCTTCCTCCGCTAGAACATGGGACCTCACACCGCCGGCTGACCGCTTATGAAACAGTGGTCAGCTGGCGGAATCTGCGGTGGAACGGGCGTGTGTAGCGCCTCTCCGGTGACCAGTCCGGGTTTGCAAGCACAATTCGGTCAAATGTCCCGCGAAATGGCCTAACCATGACACGCGCAAGGCAATCGGCCACGAGCTCTGGGTGGGCTCCATATGCGCCCGTCCCAAATGGGGGAATGACAACGCGGTCATAGCCGAATGCCCCTGCAATCCAAAACATCCGTGTAAAGCGCTGTGTTAGCAAGACCTGCTTTGCGAGCTCGCTCAACCCCTGTGTGCGCGGAGGGCTAATCGCCAAAATGTCCATCGTCCATGGCTCGGTCAGGAGTTCTCCGCTATCCGAGCGAATAACACTGACTCCCGGGCACAAAGCAGCCCACTCTGTAGCGACCACCGGTGAAAACTCCCGATGAAATGGGTACATCGCAAGTCCGGCCAGTGATGTCAGCACCGTCGTCGTTCGGCACATAAACTCTTCGATGCCCCGTCCATGGTCAAGCAGCTTACCGCCTGGATGATTGCCATCTGTAGGCATTACGGTTAGGACACGAAACACGCCGTGGCGCGCCTGGCGGGCAGCAGCCGTAAGTGTTGTATTGCGTACCTCTACCCGGGTGTTTTGAAAACGCTTACGAAAGGCAGGAAGCTCGGCTTCCGGAGGGAGATCAAGTGTTGAAAGCCGCTGCGCCATGAGCCGATCAGCTATATCTACACAGCTACCATGGACAAAGTAACGCTCGTGCTCCAATACATCGACGGTCTGCGAGCCGATATCAGTGCACCAGACATCATCACGGTCCATCTGCGCACGCATTTCCGCCGCGTCATCCGCTGAATCATAAAGTTCATATTCAAATGTCGCAGACCTGCGTGCAAGGGAAAGGTGCCTTAGGTCCGAAGCCGATGCCATATTTGCTATCCTACCCTTAGTTGAGCATGCAATGAGTTATCAATATTTCACAGTGACAATGGTTACAATGTGTGTCAGCAAACTGGACATCTGGTTCACAATCTGCCTCCGACGATGAGGCTGTTTATAATCTGATTTTCACCGTGAAAGACCGGATGATGTCCATTTCGTACACAGTGCTATACCGTCATAAATCGTCTGGCGTTACACTTGCAGCATGGAAATCTGTCTGGTTGGTGGCTCCGGAATTATCTCGACATCCGTGACCAAGCTCTTGCTCGCGCGCGGGCATTCTGTTACGTGTGTCACACGCGGAAATCGTCCCCTTCCTGATGGCGTTGAACCCATTGTGGTTCCCAACATTCAGGATGGAACCCTTACCCGAGAAGTCCGCTACCGTCACTTTGATGCCGTCGTCGACTTCCTAACCTTTGATGACGCAGATGCTGCCAGAGCGATTGCGACTTGGGAAAGGCGTACAAATCAATACATCTTTATCAGCTCTGCCAGCTGCTACAAAAAGCCTGCCGGCTGCCCGTTCATCACCGAGAGCACTCCCCTTGCGAACCCCCACTGGGATTACAGCCGCAAGAAGATTGCCGCCGAGCTGGCATTTGATGCCGCTACACGCGAAACAAACTTCCCGCTTGTAACTGTTCGACCATCGCTTACGTATGGCGATCACCACATCCCATTGGTTCTCAACAGCTGGAGCCACCCGTACACCATCATCGACCGGATGAAACGCGGACAGCCCGTTGTTCTTCCAGGGGATGGCGCATCACTGTGGACGATTACCCATGCGGATGACTTTGCGTACGGCCTCGCGGGCCTGCTTGGCAACCCGCAGACGCTGGGGCATGCGTTTCACATCACATCGGATGAGTCCATCACGTGGCGCCAGGCCTACGAAATGGCCGCCGCTGCCTTCAATGTCCCATTCATCCCAGTGGAAATTGCAAGCCAAACGCTCGTAAAGGCCTACCCCGATTGGGAGGGGACGTTACTTGGGGATAAAGCCATCAGCGTGGTCTTCGATAACAGCAAAATCAAGCGCTTTGTCCCGGGCTTTGCTGCAAAGATTGGTTTTGCCGAAGGGATGCGCCGGGCAGCGAAGTGGTTTCTTGAGCATCCAGGCTTTCGGACCATCGAGCCTGATATCGATGCCCGCCACACGCAGCTTGCGGGGATGTATCACGAGCTGGAGGCGGCATTGGTGGGACGTATCCAGCGGGGAGATGTCGTAAGGTGATTTGCCGCGTTACAGGTTTCTGGCCAGCTCCCGGAGTGCATCCGAGCTGGCTTTTTCTTCATTCATAGCGCGCTGAAGCTCGGCCATGCGGTCGGCAGTCTGGTTTGCCGGGTCACGGCGAAGCAGGGCAGTCTGGACATCGACGGTGCCACACGCAACTGCGTATCGGACAATCGCCTCTCGCATTGCGGATGCTTTTGCAAGCAACATATCGGCATGACTACGCGAGATATCGAGGTCGCCAAGGGCTGCATCCCGTTCATCCTGAAGATAGGTGACTTGCGCCTCCAACGTTGTCACGAGCTCTTGCAGGCGGTCAAGCTCCGTCGCGCTTGCTGCTGATTCCTTTATGGCGTCGAGATCAGTGGAAACAAGGTCGAGCTGTGACAGGGTCGCCTGATGGGCATCATCCACACTCATGCGCAGCGCAGCAAGCGCCGTCTCGAGTTTCGTGATTTGTTCGTCCATCGTGTCCTCCATCATCGACTGCAATCGCAATGCTTGCAAGCCATCGTCCGGATGTTTGACTGCATTTATCATGCCGCTTTTCCAGGCTCCGGGTTGACGGGACAAATCATCCATAAAAGTGCCGTCTTTGGTACAATTACGCCTACACCCGGGCATTGGTTTCCCGCAAAGAAGAGCATCGGGATTACAACCGTTTCCCGACATGGTAGCGGTACGGTAATTGCAGCAACAGAAAGTCAACATGCCCGAATCATCCGATGTCACCAAGCTTGGAACATTCTCATTCGACCGCGACCTTAGGTTTACGTGGTTGGATGATGGTGATGCCACAGATTTGCTTGGCCAAAGCATTTGGACGATTATCGGCGGGCCGTGGCGACAGGCGCTCTATCGGGCACTGAAGTCCATCGCGCGGGGGCATGAAGCGGTTGATGAAACCGTCATCGTGGCAGACCGAAAAGTCACCGCACACTTGTCCCGTACAGATGCAGGCTACGAAGCAAGCTTTACCATCACGGGTATGGGTGGCACCGTCCCAACCCTTATTGCTCCGGTTGCCCAGGAATCGATTCACATTTCAACGCCTCCAGAGGGGGATGACTTTTTTGTCCGCGCGGCGGATTTGCTTTGCGTCCTGACTGTCCCGGATGGCCGCCTCAAGCGGATTAACCCGGCTTGGGAGCGTGCGCTCGGCTTCCCTATCGCGGCCCTCGAAGGAAAGCGCCTGGAAGACCTCATCCACCTGGATGACCAACAGGAGGTTGCGGCGGCGCTCGCGATGCCGACCAGTGACCCCAGTCCGCGACGCTTTACGTGTCGTCTGAAATCCGCCAGTGGGGAGCTTCGATATCTGCAGTGGAGCGCAGCCGTTGGGCAAAATGGTGGTGAGTTATACGCAGCTGCACGGGATGTCACCGAGCACCGCGTCGCCGAAGCCGCAATCAGGCGTCAGATTTACCGTGATCCGCTGACCCAGCTGCACAACCGCCGTTATCTTGAGGACCAGCTTGGTGAAGCGCTGGCCGCAGGAAATGACAGCCCACTCGCGTTGTTGTTTATTGATTTAGACCGCTTTAAGCCAATTAATGATGCCCTTGGCCACGATGTCGGCGATCAGGTTCTGCAGGTCGTAGCCAGACGCCTAGAGCAGACATTGCGCGCTGAGGATGTCGTCGCACGCCTCGGCGGGGATGAGTTTGTAGCTCTGCTTCCACGCATCGCCGCACTTGGGGATGCCGCATTGGTTGCGCAAAAGCTCCTCGAGGCGCTGCAGCAGCCCTGCCATATCGCGGGTCAGGACTTGGTTCTCTCCGCGAGTATCGGAATCTCGATTGCGCCATTACACGGGCGTGAGCCGTTGACACTGATGAAGCTTGCGGATGCCGCGATGTATCAGGCGAAGCGGGATGGCCGCGGCGGGTATGCGGTTTACCAGCCGGAAGCGGATGACAGCGGGGTCGACCCATTATTAAGGTTGCAGCTCGAGAGTCGCTTGGGTCAGGCGGTCGAGCGGAATGAGCTTCGACTGCATTATCAGCCTCAGATTGATGCGACAACCGGCGCAGTGATGGGCTTTGAAGCGCTGCTCCGCTGGCAACCGGATGGTATGGGTGTTGTTCCTGCGGGTGCATTCCTGCCGGTGGCGGAAGAGATGGGCTTGCTTGTGAGCATGGGCGAGTGGGCTATCGATGAAGCCTGCCGTCAGGCGAGTGAGTGGTCTGGCGCGATGGACGGTCTCCAAATGTCGATCAACCTCTCGGCGCGCCAGCTGAACGACCCGCAGCTCGCTGACAAAGTTGAGAAAGCGCTCCGAGAGAGCAATCTGGATCCTGCGAATGTCGAGCTCGAGCTTACCGAGACAGTGCTGGCGCGTGGCGGGGACCAAATGCGTGAAACGCTTGGTCGCCTCCATGACCTTGGGGTACGCCTCTGCCTTGATGACTTTGGTACGGGCTATGCGAACTTCGCCTATATTTCAAACCTTAAGCTCGACCGCCTGAAAATTGACCGCAGCCTGGTCATGAACATTTGTGGCAATGAAAAGGATGAAATGGTGGTCCGCGCAATCGTGGGGCTGGCGCACACGCTTGGTATGAAGGTTGTTGCTGAGGGTGTCGAAACCCAGGAGCAATACGACAAGCTCGTCCAGCTCGGATGTGACATTTTGCAGGGCTTTTTCTTCAGTCGCCCTCTGCCTCCGGCGGAGATTCCCAGGATGCTTCCATCCAAAAGTTAGGAATGGCGCGGAAGTGCGACCACCTAGCGTTCTAAGGACGGAACAGCAGGATGGTGTGACAAATGTGGATCCGCAAGCGGATAATGGTCACACGTTAGCATGATCTTTAACACCATCACTTACTTTGCAGCCTTTCTGCTCCCGGCGGCGTTGCTGATACGACACCTTCCTCTTGCCGGGCGTGAGTGGCTCATCGCTGTGATTGGTACAGCATTTTTCATCACATTTTCGATTACAAGCGTTGGCGGCATTCCAGGTGCCCTGTGTATCGGACTTTTGCTTGCTATCAGCATGCTCTCGCTTACATTGCTCAAGAAGGGCAGCAGGCTGGGCCTCTCTCTGGTCCTCATCGCAGCGCTCGTAACCTTAGGTTTCTTCAAATACAGCAATTTCTTTCTGATTTCGGTGCTTGGCGCTACTAAGGAACATCCGTTGTATTGGAAGGATGCCTTTCTGCCTCTCGGGATATCGTTCTTCACATTTGAGTTTGTGCACTACGCGGTAGATGTCTATCAGGGTAAGTCGGAGCCAGTCCGACCGGGAAAGTTTCTGGCGTTCATCCTCTTCTTCCCGACCATGGTTGCGGGACCGATTAAGCGCATACAGGATTTTTCGCTTGATGTTCACCCCGCGGGTTCACGGGATGCGCTTGTCGACTGGCACCGTGGAATCACGCGCGTGTTGGTTGGCTTGGCTAAGAAATTCGCTGTCGCAGACTTGCTGACAGCAGTGACCGACCATTTGGTCAGCAGCGATATTGCCGCGGCCAACCAGCGTGTTCTTCCTGTCATCTGGATCTTCGCGTATGGCATCAAGATCTACATGGACTTCAGCGCATACTCAGATATTGCGATTGGCTCAAGTCGCATCCTTGGTATCAAGGTCCCGGAGAATTTTGACAATCCCTATGGCAAGACCAACATCGCGCAGTTTTGGCAGCATTGGCATATATCGCTGTACAGATGGCTTGTTGACTATGTCTTTATCCCGTGTGGAGGCTCGCGCGGAAGTGCCATCGCGACATACCGAAACACTTGGATTGTGATGTTGGTATCCGGCTTATGGCACGGCGCCGGGTGGCAATTTGTACTTTGGGGTGCCTGGCACGCATTCGGACTGAGTGTTCATCGGATTTGGAGCCGGGGAGGAGCCGCAGGATGGCTGTCATCCCGGTTGCCCAGCTGGCTCGTTGTTTCCATCAGCTGGCTGGTAACGTTTGTCTACATCAACCTTGGGTGGTCATTCTTTGCAATGGACTTCCCAACAGCGATTCTCTGGTGGAATAAGGTGTTGATCGGATGACACTCAAGCAAAAACTGAGGTGGTTGATTGACTGCCTGACAGGTAAGGAAACTGGGCTTCCAACATCGGGGATACTGAGTTACAGGTCTCTGCTCTGGCCGATTTGGTGGGTCATTCTGTTCGCGATTATCTGTGTGTTTTCAGGTCAGTCGAGTAAGTTCATTTATATCGACTTTTAGAATGCCGTCCAGTGGCTTCTCTATTGAATAACGAAAAAGGGACCAGCAAACCGCCGGTCCCTTTCTGAATG
>VFQT010002641.1_pt1 | contig 17943 bp, 17 predicted proteins | sample 3512381 | NCBI WGS metagenome assembly VFQT01 (sample SAMN10412376, study PRJNA504923) | tailings metagenome | isolation source: Relicate 2 Philex TSF3 active mining site | place: Philippines: Tuba, Benguet | collected 2017-08-29
AGATGTTCAGCCGAGGTGTAGGCCTGACGACCAGAGAGAACCATGACTATCGGTGCTGCCAGATTTGCAGCGACCTTGGCATTGAAAGACAGCTCGGTGGTGCCGATGACGTCCTTGTAGTCGGAGCCAACAATCACCATCGAATCGTAGTTTTTGGCAACCGACCGATAGCGCGTGAGAATCTTCGCTGCAGCTTTCTCAGGAGATGCGTGCACCTCTTTATACGAAGCACCAATGGCATCCTGATAGTCAGGGGGTCCTGGAATCTGGCTCAAGAGCAGGCGCAAGACATGGTCATTTTCCTGATCCGGGGTGATGCTGCGAAATACCCCAACCCGCTGGTTTTCCCCCTGCAGGGCCTTGATTAGAGCCAGTGCGACAACAGACTTAGCGGTGTGGCCCTCAACCGATGCGACATAAACACTGTGGGCCATGGAACAAGGCTATCGCCTCGCCAGCCAGCTTAGAAATGCCAATCTCATAGCTCCGAGGGCAGCGAAGTGGGCTAACCTAGAACTCTCTAGCGCCCGATGACGAGCGAAACCCAACACTTCACAAGGATTCAAATGTCCGAAAAAGCAAATATCGGTGTCGTCGGCCTCGCTGTCATGGGTTCAAATCTGGCCCGCAACCTAGCTTCCAGGCAGGGCAATAAGGTCGCAATCTTCAACCGCTCGAGTGACAAAACCAAACAGCTAGTCAGTGATCACCCCGAAGCTAATTTCTTAGCTAGTGAAACAATCGATGACTTTGTAAATTCTCTAACCAAACCCAGAACCGCCATCATCATGGTGCAGGCTGGTGCTGGAACAGACGCTGTGATTAATCAACTGGCTGAGAGATTTGAACCAGGAGACATCATTGTCGATGGCGGAAACGCTCTCTACACCGACACCATTCGTCGTGAAAAGGAAGTTTCGGCCAAAGGCATTCACTTCGTGGGTGCTGGTATTTCAGGTGGCGAGGAGGGTGCCCTCAAAGGGCCATCCATCATGCCAGGTGGTAGCAAAGAGGCTTATCAAACACTGGGTCCAATATTGGAGTCAATCGCAGCGATAGCTGAGGGTGAACCCTGCGTCACTCACGTTGGAAGTGATGGAGCAGGTCACTTTGTGAAGATGATTCACAACGGCATCGAATACGCAGACATGCAGCTAATTGCGGAGACTTATGATCTGCTTCGTCAAAGCGGTGGCTTTTCCCCAGTTGAAATTGCAGACATCTTCTCCGAGTGGAATAAGGGTGAGCTAGAAAGCTACCTAATCGAAATCACCGCAGAAGTTCTGAAGCAGGTGGATGAAAAGACCGGCAAACCCTTTGTCGATATAGTGCTGGATGCTGCTGGCAGTAAGGGAACGGGTGTCTGGACAGTTCAGACAGCTTTGAACATGGGCGTCCCTGTATCGGGAATTGCCGAGGCAGTTTTTGCCAGATCCCTCTCCTCCCAAACTGAGCAGCGCAACGGAAAACCTAAGCTGCCCGCCACTACTCAAAACTGGAGCGTTAGCGACAAGCAGCAGTTTGTTGAATCGGTTCGCAAGGCGCTCTATGCCTCAAAGATTGTTGCCTATTCGCAGGGCTTTGATGCCATCAGGGCAGGTGCTAAAGAGTTCAATTGGGATATCAAGCTTGGTGATGTTGCCAAGATCTGGCGAGGCGGCTGCATCATCCGCGCTCAGTTCCTCAACAGAATTACCGATGCTTATCGAAACAACCCGCAGCTGCTGTCCCTGCTCTTTGATGACTACTTCCTCAAGGCAATTGACGCATCCCTTTCAGCCTGGAGAGAGGTGGTTGCCATGGCAGCGCTAGCTGGCATTCCAGCTCCAGCCTTCTCATCTTCCCTCAGCTATTACGACGGGCTAAGAGCTGAGAGGCTGCCGGCTGCTCTGGTGCAGGGTCAGCGAGATTTCTTCGGTGCACACACATATAAGAGGGTGGATGCTCCTGGGACCTACCACACCCGCTGGTCGCAAGATCGCAAGGAAGTTCAGACCGACTAGCCTTAGCTCGTGCAGAGCTGGGTATATAAATTCATTCCGATGGCCCTTATATGGGGCTCCAGCTTTTTCTTCATTGAGCTATCGCTGCAACTGACCACTGCCCTTGGAGTTGCCTTTTGGCGGACCTTCTTAGGTGGCCTAGCAATGTTTCTGCTGCTGGCATTTCTAAAGATTCAGCTACCAAAAAAACTTACCCACTACCTGCATCTCTGGGTAGCGGGTCTTCTCATGAGTGCTTTCCCATTCTCAATGTATGCGTTCGCCCAGCAGCAAACCACCAGCATCCTGGCTGCCATCATGAATGCAACAACGCCAATATTTACCCTCCTTGCCATCCTCACTTTGTTCAGATCGCAAAAACAATCAGCAACAGCAATCATCGGTCTTTTGGTTGGGCTCATCGGGGTTGGCATCACCCTGGGGGTCTGGCAGGGGTTTGGTGAAAATGATCAGCTTGCGATTTTGGCTCTGCTGCTGGCAAGCATTTCCTATGGAATTGGCACCCCCTATATACGTAAGTTTGTAACTCCCCTGGAGCTTCCATCTATATCGGCAGCTGGTGTTCAGGTCATGACTAGTGCGCTAACACTGCTTCCCTTTTATGTCCTTACCGGTCCCCTGTTTGTTGCCGAGCCGAGGTTTGAAACTGTTAGCGCTCTATTGCTGCTGGGAGTCTTAGGTAGCGGCATTGCATATGCGCTTTTCTACGGGGTAGTTGCCGAAGCAGGAAGCACAGTTGCTGCCACCGTCACCTACACCAACCCGGTGATTGCAACCATCTGGGGAATCCTGCTGCTTGGCGAACCGCTTCACTGGTATGAACCAGTGGGGGGACTACTGGTCCTACTGGGTGCCTATCTGAGCCAAGCCAAAGGTTCAGTTTTCCGAATCGGAAAAAGCTAGCCAAACATTCATCGGACGAAAGCCCACTTTTTCATAGAGCGCAACAGCGCCAGTTTCGTTTCCTGTGTCAACGCCGAGGGCAATATCTTTGAAGCCTCTTTCTACTGAGTAGGCGCATCCCCAGCGCAGCAGCATTTCACCATATCCCCTGCCCCGGAAGTTCTTCCTCACTCCAAGCTTGTCGATAAAGCCACCTTGATTCTCGGCTCGGTGATTACTGCAGACCAAAAGCCCGACGGGGAGTCCATTTTCTTCTAGAAAGAAAACGCCGTTCTCATCTTGATGGGGTGCCTCCTGCTGCTTCTCGAGCCACTCCTGAAAGCTCTTTTGCTTGAAGCCATAGTGATCACTGAAAGAGTCCATCAAAAGGAAGTGCCAGGTGGCCTTTTCCTTTTCAAAATCAGCCTGTCGAATCTTTACGTTCTTTGGAAGCTTCGGGTAATTGCGATCTGGTTCGTGATTGCGCATGGTCCAGTATTTGCGAACCAAATGAAGACCGCTTTGTTCAATTGCCTCTCTGAGCATTAGATCTCTCTCATTGCAGGATGATCTGATTTCAAAATCTGAATAGTTTTTGGCTATCCAGTCTTTAGCTTGATTCAGGCTGCGCAAGTAATCATGATTTTGAGGAAGACCGAATACATCCACCTCGACTCGTCTTCGCTGCTTATCGACCTGGGCAGTTACAAAGTCAGTAATGACGCCGTCTTCTTCGAAGACCTCAGCCATTACCTCCTCATAGAAACCCTTGAGCTCCTGTCTGATTTCCTCTTCGCTGGAGTCTTCAAACTCAGGGTCGATGGCAGAGTCGTGGGCGTTGCAGAGTTTGACTAGTTGAGGAACATCTTCCTCGGTCCATTTTCTAAACGACATCGGGCTTTCTTAGATCGGGAATTAACCAGGGTCTTGAGACCAAGATTAATACCACCAGGGACGAGGCGAACAGGACGCCGATCAGCATTCCAATCCCTGCGGTTGATGAACTATCCACCAGAAAGTAAAAGGCTGACAGCAAGGTGGCGAAGAGGAAGTTGAATACTCCCAGCAGCGATGACGCTGTTCCAGCCTCACTGCCGTGGTTATAGAGGGCAATGGTTGGGATGATGGTGATGCTGGTGCCAAAGATAAATAGCTGAATGGCAAAGGCCAGCTCTGTCACCCAAAACGCTCCCCCGGCATTGGCAAAAAGCATCAAGCCGACGACTATGCCAGTTGCAGCGGTCAGTGCCAATACCCACTGGCCCTTGATGTATTTGGCTATATACGCCCCAAACTGAACACCTATATAGGAAGCTGCCCCATTCACCGCCATCCAAACACCAAAGTCGGTTGGGGAAACGTCATAGGCATTTTGATATATAAATGGAGAAAAGTTTAGGTAAACAAACAGTGAGCTCAACTGGAAAGCGCCATAGAGCATCAGCCCAATGAAGACTCTGTCCTTAGCAACATTTAGATAGCCTCTGGCAAGACCGATTGGAGTGCTGCTTCTTCTTTTGGCAACCGGGAGGGTTTCAAACAAAATGAAATTGGTGGCAAGTAATAGAACCAAAACGATGCAGGCAAATAGCAGAAAGACTGCCTGCCAGCTAGCCAGCGCCGTTAACTGAGAGCCGATGATTGGTCCCGCTATCGGTGAGATTGCCTGAATGAGAAAAACTTTTGCCAGCATTCGCTGCATCGGTTGTCCTCGATAGAGATCGCGAATGATTGCCCTACCTACAACATCACCACCAGCTGCAAAGAAGCCCATGAAGAATCTCGCCAAAATAAAAAGCTCGATGTTAGGTGAGAAGAATGCAAGGAAGGTCGCGACCATGTAACCGGTGATGGTTAGCAGCAGCAGAGGCCTTCTGCCATATGCATCAGACAGCGGTCCGATCAGCAACTGACCCAGAGCAATACCTAGTGTTACTCCAGTGAAGGAAGCTTGAACAACACCATCTGTAACACCAAAGAATTGACCAATCGCAGGAAATGCTGGCAGGTAGGGGTCGATGGTAAAGGGGATCATCGACATCGAAAGAGCCAGAATGACTATGTAGCCAACCAGCAGTTTTTTAGAAAGCTGCTCGCCAGACTCTATGACGGTGCCACTTTCTCGACTTTTTATAGATTGCGACACCCTAAGAGGATAGTCGGGCAGCCTCGTGAACTAGGGTCTAGCCAGGAGTTTGGCCCTCAAATTCAGGCCAAGACACCCGGAGGCTAAGTCCCTGACATTGGATTCTCAGATCCTCCGCATTTCGCGGCTCGGTTGTCGGTGCTTGGGAGCATAATTTTCGAACCTTGAATGTTGTCCATCGCTGCCTTATAAGTAACAATTTGGGTTTCTGAATGAACTTCTCCCGACACGCGGGAAGCCAATCAGACCTAAAGCTCAAGTAGTGGGTTAATGTTCGGGCTAACAACTAAATAACTGATTTTTTTCGTGAATCATCACTAGATGTTGTGGTTTCCTGCTATAGTCGGAAATCCGAATTAACGGAAAATTTCCTAAAAATTGGCTCAATTTGGCCACTTTCGGCCAACAGAAATGGGGAGGAAACCAATGGCGGTGACCGTCTATACACTGCCTGCCTGTGTGCAGTGCGACAGCACTAAGCGCATGCTGCAGCGCAACCAAATCGACTACGAAGAGGTCGACATGAGCCAGGACCCGGTTGCCCTAGAGATGGTCAAGACCATGGGTTACACAGCCGCCCCAGTGGTAGTCGCCGGTGAAGAACACTGGTCTGGCTTCCGCATGGACAAGATCCAAGCACTCTCGGCTTAGCGTGGGTGTGAGATGTTCGATGTTGTTTACTTCTCGAGCGTCTCTGAAAACACCAAGCGTTTTGTAGACAAACTCGGCGTCAAGACAGTCCGGATTCCGCTCAAGACGGAAGAGGCAGCAGAGTTTGTCCACGACAAAGATTCAGTTCTCGTAGTACCAACATATGGTGGTGGCAACGAGGGTGGAACAGTTCCAAAACAAGTAATCAAGTTTTTGAACAACCCGTTAAATCGGAAACACATTAAAGCGGTAATAGCTGGAGGGAACACCAACTTTGGTGAACACTTCTGCCGAGCTGGCGACGTTGTCGCTCAAAAGCTCGGAGTGCCAGTGCTGTATCGCTTTGAGATAACTGGCACAGCAGAAGATGTAAACGAAGTAAAGGAAAGGCTGGCAAGGCTGTGGCAAACTCAGTCGTAGAACTAACAGACGACAAGGGCAACCTGATCGGCGCTCGCGGAGTTGAATCCGCAATGAGCTACCAGGACCTCAACGCGATGATTAACCTGTGGGGTCAGGATCAGAAGCTGCAGCTTGAGAAAGACAAGCTTGCTGTTAGAAAGTACTTTCTTGATCATGTAAACCAGAACACCGTCTTCTTCCACAGCTTGAAGGAGAGACTGGACTACCTGGTTCAGAATGACTACTACGAGAAGGAGATTCTCGACCAGTATTCATTTGAGTTCATCCAAAAGCTCAATGACCTTGCCTACTCCAAGAAGTTCCGCTTTGCAGCATTCATGGGTGCCTACAAGTTCTACACCGGCTATGCGCTAAAGACCTTCGATGGCACCCGCTACCTCGAGAGATTTGAAGACCGCGTTGTCATGGTTGCACTCACCCTGGGAGAGGGAAGTGAAGACCGCGCCATTCACCTGGTTGAAGAGATCATCTCTGGAAGATTCCAGCCAGCCACCCCAACCTTCCTCAACTGCGGCAAGAAGCAAAGAGGAGAGTTTGTCTCCTGCTTCCTGCTTCGTATTGAAGACAACATGGAGTCAATTGCCAGGGGCATCAACTCCGCTTTGCAGCTCTCGAAGCGCGGTGGCGGTGTTGCGCTAAGCCTCACCAACATTCGTGAGTACGGAGCACCAATCAAGAAGATCGAGGGCCAGAGCTCTGGAATTATTCCTGTGATGAAGCTTCTAGAGGACAGCTTCTCCTACGCCAACCAGCTGGGAGCTCGTCAGGGCGCTGGTGCTGTTTATCTAAATGCTCACCACCCAGACATCATGCGCTTCCTCGACACCAAGCGCGAGAATGCAGACGAGAAGATTCGCATCAAGACCCTGTCAATTGGTGTTGTTGTTCCAGACATCACCATGCACCTGGCAAAGGACAACGAGGACATGTATTTGTTCTCTCCATACGATGTCGAGCGCGTCTATGGCATTCCTTTCAGCGACATCTCGGTAACCGAGAAGTATCACGAGATGGTGGATGACCCAAGAATTCGCAAGAGCAAGATCAAGGCAAGAGAGCTGTTTGAGAAGATTGCCGAGCTGCAGTTTGAATCCGGCTACCCATACGTGATGTATGAGGACACCGTTAACAATGCCAACCCAATCCAGGGTCGCATCAACATGTCCAACCTCTGCTCTGAGATTCTGCAGGTGAACACCCCAACCACCTACAACATGGATCTCTCCTATGACCACATCGGCAAGGACATCTCCTGCAACCTCGGTTCACTAAACATTGCCGCAACGATGGATGGCCCTGACTTTGGTATGACAGTCGAGACCTCCATCAGAGCTTTGACCGCGGTTAGCGACCAGTCCAACATCGAGAGCGTGAGAAGCATCTCCGATGGCAACCACAAGTCACACGCCATTGGCCTGGGACAAATGAACCTCCACGGCTACCTAGCCCGTGAACACATCCACTACGGCTCAGAAGAGGGATTGGACTTCACCAACATCTACTTCTATGCAATCAACTTCCATGCCATCAGCGCATCCAACAAGATTGCAATCGAAAGAAAGCAGACCTTCGATAACTTCGAGAACTCCAAGTATGCAACTGGTGAGTACTTCGAGAAGTACGTGAGCCAGACCTGGGAGCCAAAGACCGAGAAGGTCAAGGAGCTGTTTGCCAAATCAGGCATCCACATCCCAACCCAGGAAGACTGGAAGAGACTCAAAGAGTCAGTGATGAAGCACGGTATCTACAACCAGAACCTGCAGGCTGTTCCACCAACCGGTTCGATCAGCTACATCAACAACTCGACCTCTTCTATCCACCCAATTGCTTCTCGCATTGAGGTTAGAAAAGAAGGAAAGCTTGGCCGCGTTTACTACCCAGCTCCATTCCTAAGTGAAGAGACCTGGGAGTACTACGAGGACGCTTATGAGATTGGTCCAGAGAAGATCATCGACACCTACGCCGCTGCCACCCAGCACGTCGACCAGGGACTATCGCTGACGCTGTTCTTCAAGGACACCGCCACCACCCGTGATGTCAACCGCGCTCAGATCTACGCTTGGCGCAAGGGCATCAAGACCATTTATTACATCCGTATTCGACAGGCGGCGCTTGAGGGCACCGAGGTCGAAAACTGCGTAAGCTGCATGCTCTAAAGAGGAAATCATGGAAAAGACAAAGCTAATTACCCGTCCCATCAACTGGAACAAGATTGAAGACCCAGTAGATCTGGACGTTTGGAACCGTCTAACCCAGAACTTCTGGCTGCCTGAGAAGGTGCCATTATCAAACGACGTTCAGTCTTGGGGCACCCTGCGTCCACACGAGCAGAAGCTAACCATGCACGTCTTTACTGGTCTCACGATGCTCGACACCATCCAGGGAACAGTTGGTGCAGCCAGCTTGATTCCGGATGCCAGAACTCAGCACGAAGAGGCAGTGATCACCAACATTGCTTTCATGGAGTCTGTTCACGCCAAGAGCTACTCGTCGGTGTTCTCAACCCTCTGCTCCACCAGTGACATCGAAGAGGCTTTCCGCTGGTCAGAAGACAACCCATATCTTCAGAAGAAGGCAGAGATTGTTCTTGGCTACTACCACGGTGATGACCCACTGAAGCGAAAGGTTGCCTCAACCCTGCTTGAGTCCTTCCTGTTCTACTCAGGCTTCTACCTGCCGATGTACTGGTCATCCAGAGCGAAGCTGACCAACACTGCAGATTTAATTCGCTTGATTATTCGCGATGAGGCCATCCACGGCTACTACATCGGATACAAGTTCCAGCTCGGTTACAACGAAGCATCAACCGAGCGCAAGGCAGATCTCAAGGGCTACACCTACGACCTGCTGCTAGAGCTGTATGAGAACGAAGTGAAGTACACCGCCGACCTCTATGACGAGATTGGTCTTACTCACGACGTCAAGCAGTTCTTGCACTACAACGGAAACAAGGCACTGATGAACCTAGGCTTTGACCCGCTGTTCCCGAAGGATGACTGCGATGTATCACCAGCCATTCTTTCGGCCCTTAGCCCTGCCAGCGATGAGAACCACGACTTCTTCTCCGGCAGCGGATCTTCATACGTTATTGGTAAGCACGAGTCCACCAAGGACGAGGACTGGGACTTCTAAGGAGGAAAAATGGACTGCAACTGCGGCAAAGATTCATGTAACTGCGGCAAGCACTAGTTACAAAAAAGACCGGGTGAGAAATCACCCGGTTTTGCTTTAACCGCTTAGGTTCGCCCCGCACTGGTAGAAGCGATAAACCAGGTTGTCCATGGCATTTCTTTGCTTGAGGGATGCTCTCGGGCTCAAGTTATAAATAGAGAAAATCAGCTCTGTGCCATCGCGTGCAGTCAAGAAGCCAGCGAGAGAGTAGCCAGTTGAGATGTAGCCGGTCTTGGCAGCAACCAAGCCCTTGGCAGCCTTGAGATTGCCTGTCGCAAATCGCGTGCGAAGCGATCCTTTCTGGCCCGATACTGGCATGCCAGCTTCAATCACTTCATAGTCGCCAACACCTTGATTCACCAGCGTCAAAACATCATTGACCAGCGCGACTGGCACCGCGTTATCTTTGGACAGACCAGACGCATCGACAATCTTTATCTGAGATACAGCCAGGCCACGTTTCCCAAGAACTCTCTTGTATAGCGGCGTCAGCGACTGCATGCTGCCATCAAAGCCTTCTTTCAACGAAGAAAGTCTTCCCAGAGCTTCAGCTAGAGAGTTGTCGGAAACTCTAAGCATATTGGTCACCCACTCGCTCATCGGTCTTGACTGAACGGAAGCAATCACAGTGGCTCCCGCTGGTGCTTTGCCCTCCGATGCCACAAGATCAACAGCAATTCCCGCTTTGTTGAGTGATGCAACAAAAAGCTCAGCGGCTTGGACCACCGGTGAATTGGTTCTGCGGGCTAACCAAACCAGATTGTTACTGCTGGAGGTAAGGCGGGCTGCATCAATCTGAAGAGCAGAGACAGGAGCCATGTAGCCATCTGTTAGACCGCGCTTACTCCAGGTTGGATGCCACTCATTGTCTCCGCCATAAAGCGAGCTATCAACAAATACTTCGGTAACGGTTGTGCCAGTTCTTTGGCTCCAGTCAGCTATCTGTCTAGTTAGGGTGTCGAGCTTGGGGGCTTTGGCGTAGTAAGAGGTGATGTTGCCAGGCATGCGAGAAAGCGTTACATCGCCAGCTCCCACCAAGTAAATTCTGCCTGGATTGCTTGGGTCACTCACAACGGTTGTAGTCACTTGATAATTTGGTCCCAAGACATCCAGTGCAACGGCAGCAGTGAGAACTTTCATCACTGATGCTGATCGCTCAGCCACTGTTTCATTTTTTGCAAAGAGAGTTTGTCCCGTTGCGGCATTTAGTACCTCAACATGCAGCTGAGCGATGTGGCTAGAAGCCAGCTGCTTGGTTGGCTGACAGCTGGTGGCGTGGGCTGCCGTTGGAAAGGCCGTTGCGACCAGCAGGGCGGACGTGAGAAGAATAGCTTTGGATTTCAAAAACATCGTCCTGCCATCCTAAATTGCAAGCCTGAAAACACGGCTTTCTAGAAGGTGATTTGAGGTAACCTAAGGGAAATTACTGCCCTTGAGGCAGTTTCTATTGGTGAAGGACTCTCATGGACAGCGCGCTTTTATTAGCCTTCGCTGTCACTTTGGGAGCCGGCCTTGCAACCGGTATTGGCTCCACCATTGCCTTTTTTGCCAAGACCACCAACAAGGGATTCTTTGCTCTTTCCATGGGTTTCTCAGCTGGAGTGATGATTTATCTCAGCTTCGTCGAAATCCTTCCAAAAGCCACCGGCTACATCTCTGAGTACTTCCCTGAGGTCCAAGCTGCTGCGCTAGCAGCAGCTGCCTTAGTGGGAGGCTTGGTGCTAATGGCGCTGATTGATGCGGTTGTGCCGTCGGGTGCCAACCCGCATGAAAACACCCAGGTTGAGCTCATGAACGACTCATCTGCCGATGTTGAAAGACAAAACAAGGCGCTATTGCGCATGGGGCTTTTTGTTGCCCTGGCTATTGCCATTCACAACTTCCCAGAGGGTCTAGCCACATTTCTTTTGGTCTTAGATGATCCAGAAATTGGAATTGCCCTGGCTATTGCAGTTGCGATGCACAACATCCCAGAGGGCATCGCAGTTTCAGTTCCCGTCTACTACGCAACCAAGAGCAAGCTAAAGGCTTTTAGGCTCAGCTTCCTATCAGGTCTAGCGGAACCAGCCGGTGCCTTGATTGGTTACCTGATTTTGGCTCAGTTCCTAAACCACCTGTTGCTAGGGGTTATCTTTGCCATGGTCGCAGGAGTCATGATCTTCCTGGCTATCGATACGCTTCTGCCAACAGCTAGAAACTCAGCTAGGGGTCACCTGACTGTCTACGGCTTTATTGCTGGCATGGCGGTCATGGCTGCAAGTCTTATTCTTCTTAGGCTATGAAAAAGCCCCGCCAAAACTAGCGGGGCAATTTCACGAAGATTTTGTTACTTCAGGGTCACCTTGCCACCAGCGGCCTCAATCTTGGCCTTGGCGTCGTTAGCAACGTCCTTCTTTGCACCCTCTAGCAGGGTTGAAGGAGCACCATCAACGAGAGCCTTTGCTTCACCTAGTCCTAGACCGGTTACAGCGCGAACCTCCTTGATGACCTGGATCTTCTGGTCACCTGCGGACTCTAGAACGATGTCAAATGAGTCCTTCTCTTCTGCAGCTTCTGCAGCGGCTCCGCCGCCAGCAGCTACTGCAACTGCAGCAACTGGTGCTGCTGCTGTTACATCAAACTCTTCCTCGAACTTCTTAACGAAGTCAGAAAGCTCAATCAGGGTCAGCTCCTTGAATGCATCAATTAGCTGGTCGGCAGTCATCTTTGCCATTTTGTTCTCCTATTTTGTATTACGTCTTTATTAGTTGGACTCTTGCTTTTGACGCAGCGCGTCGACAACGCGAACTGCCTTGGAAGGTAGTGCGTTGAAGGTGTAGGCAGCCTTGAATAGCGAAGCCTTGATGGCACCAGCGGTCTTCGCCAGTAGCACCTCACGGGTTTCGAGATCTGCGAGCTTCTTTACATCCGCATCGGTAATTGCAGCGCCGTCCATGTAGCCGGCCTTCATTACTAGTAGCGGTTGTGCCTTTGCGAAATCCTTCAGAGCCTTGGCTGCGGTTACTACGTCTCCGTGCACGAATGTCACAGCGGTTGGACCGCTCAGTGAGTCATCGAGCCCTGCAACGCCAGCTTCCTTAGCGGCAATTTTCAAAAGGGTGTTTTTTGCAACGACATAAGTTGCGTCATTAGCCATTGAGCGACGAAGGCTCTTCAGCTCCGTCACGGTGAGTCCGCGGTATTCAGTCAGATAGATTGCGTTCGAGCCAGCAAATAGCTGCTTGAGCTCGGCAACCGTCTCTTTCTTCTCTGCCATGGCACTCCTTTTATTGATGCCGGCTAGGAGAAACAAAAATGCCCCAGCGCAAGTAGGCACTGGAGCAAAAGGCTCTAATACTCACCTGCGCGGGCCATCACTTGCGTGATCCTTAGTAGTTCGCAGCAAAACCAAGTAATTTCTTGGATTTACCTTGACCTAAACCGGCGGTCTTTGGCTCCCTGTAGCTTATTTGGTCGGCCCTTGCCTCGCAAGTCCGACTTTGGCTTGCCCGCGCGCTTGGCTGGGCCATCAAAGCGGCTGTCGCCGAAGTCCAATTGATCTAGTACTGGCGGTGGGGCAATCGGTCCGGCTAGCTCTGCTAGCAGCGGGTCGTCCCCAACTACCTCAGAGTAAATAGCCTTGCGCTCACTGCGCTCCAGGATGCCTTCGATCTTTCTGGTCTTGCCAGAAGGAACAATCGACACCACGATTCCCTTACGGCCAGCTCTGCCCGTTCGGCCAGCGCGGTGAAGGTAGGTTTTGTAGTCCTCTGGCAGATCCACCTGGATTACCAGCTTCACATCGTCAACGTGAATACCGCGAGCGGCAACATCTGTTGCAATCAAGACTCTGGTAAAGCCTTCACTGAAGCGAGCTAGGTTTCTGGTTCGCTGGGACTGGTTTAGATCTCCGTGCAGACGAGCAGTTGGAATACCAGCATCATTCAAGCTCTGAGCTAGTGCTTCTGCGGTCTGCTTGGTTCTGACGAAAACAATTGACTTACCCGATCCTTGGACAAGACGGTGGAAAACTCTTGAGCGGTAGCGAGGCTCAGTAATAAGAACGCGGTGCTCAATGTCTAGGTTTTGCTCGGTCTCCCCTGGCACCTCATAGACAAATGGATCAGTGAGGAACTTTTTCACCAGTGAGGCAACCTGCTTGTCCAGGGTTGCTGAGAACAAAAGCTTCTGTGATTCACCGGTAGCGGTAAGGATTCTGGTTACCGGCTCAATGAAGCCAAGTTCTGCCATGTGGTCGGCTTCGTCAATTACGACTCGCTCGACCTCAGATAGATCAACGACACCCTGCTCCATGAGGTCTTCTAGTCGACCCGGAGTGGCAATTGCAATATCAACACCACGGTTCAGGATTCGTTCCTGCTTTGACTGTGGAACACCGCCATAGATGGTGGTGGTATAGAAACCAACACTCTTGGCGATTGGAGCAAGCGCTTTGTCAATCTGCTCAGCAAGTTCGCGAGTTGGTGCCAGTACAAGTGCTCTTGGCTTGTTTGGAATTCTTGGTTGGTTTCCTTGGCGAGCCATGAAGGTAATCAGTGGAACACCAAAGGCAATGGTTTTACCAGATCCAGTTTTTCCTCTTCCCAGCACATCTCTTCCGGAGAGTGCCGCTGGAATGGTTGCTGCCTGAATTGGGAAAGGTGTTGTAATTCCGCCCTTGGCAAGTTCCATTACCAGTCGCTCTGGCAAATCCATTTCCTGGAAAGTTTGGATTCCCTGGGCTGCTTCAGAAACAAACTTTTCTAGCTTGCGATCTGGTTCGCGTCTTTTCTGAGTTGGTACTGCACTCTCGTAACGCTTGGCAGGCTTCTCAGATTCAAATCTTCTAGCTGGCTTCTCGGATGAGTAGCGCTTGGCAGGACGTTCTGAGTCATACTTTCTAGCTGGCTTTTCGTTGTCGTATTTGCGAGCAGGCTTTTCTGAGTCGTATTTTCTTGCTGGCCTTTCATCGCCATACTTTCGGGCAGGACGCTCGCTGGCGAAGCGTTCACTTCGCTTGGCTGAACGTTCGCTTCTTTTGGCGGATGGGTTTTTGTTCTTGGAGCTTGAGTAGCTGCGCTCATCACGGCCTGAGCTCTTGCGGTCGTCTGACTTGCGGGAGCTGGTCTTCTTGGCGCTATGACGGGGCTTGCGACTTGGATCAAAATCTTTGGAGCGCGATGAGCGCGGTTTTACTGGCATTATTTCGGGATTCCTTTTGGTGATTCGGCTTGCCCGACTTCACAGAAATACCAGCCTAGAGCGGATGGCCCTAAAAAGATAGGGATTAGTCGATCAGACCGCGGACCTTTAGCTCAGCGTGAAGGACCGCATCTGATGGCTCAACCAAGTGAGTTCCATCCTTGAAGCGAATCACTGGGATGTTGGTTCGGCCAGAGATGGACTGGGCCTTCTCGGCATTGTCCTTACTTTCCTCGACATCGAACATGTCGTATTCAACGCCCAGGGTGTTCAGCAGGGACTTTGACCTGCGGCAATCGCCGCACCAGTCAGCACCATAGAACTCAATTTCAGCCATTTCTACCTCAATCTGTATTCGCTATTTATTGTCAATAGCTTGCCATCAAAGCTAATTCCCGCAAGATTCCGAATAACCAAATCAGCCTCAGAATCCATGGCTGACTCCCCCACTCCAACCACTAACCCAGCTCCAGAGCGCTTACCGGAGAGAATGCCGTTGGGGGCGTCTTCAAAAACCACGCATTCCTTTATATCTGTATTTAGTTTTCTGGCACCAACCAAATATGGCTCCGGATCTGGCTTTCCTTTGCTGACATCGCTACTGGTAACCAGCTCATTGGGAATTGGGATGCCCGCTTTGTTTAGTCTGGCATGGGCTAGTTCCGGCAGAGCCGAGGTGACAATGGTCCAAACACCAGCTGGCAAGGAGGTTGTTAGCTCGACCGCTCCAGGCATTGGTTTAGTTAGATAGGTCATTGCTATTTCTAATTCAATGATTTTCTTCAATGCCTCGTCATAAAGTTCTGCACTGACATGTCTGGCAACAAGTTCTTCGGCTCTGATGCCGTGGTGTTCATAGGTGAGAGCGAATCCCGGGGCATAAGTTTTTGCCCACTCGCCCCAAGATGCGTCAACACTCTCAATTGAATCTGATAGCACGCCGTCATTATCAAACAGCAGCGCTTTAGCTGGATGTTGCATTAGTTCGATTTTGCCTCTTGGTTTCTAATCAAGATGGTTCGGTAGATTCCAAACTCTGCCAAGAGAAGTAGAACAAAAGCGGGCAGAAGTTTCTGAACGAACCAACCAAAGGTTAGATCGGAAATCTTTGCAACGTACTCAGATTGGGGCATTCCCTCTCGCCACTCTGGCCAATAAACGAGGGAATCAACGGCAGCTGAACCAAGTGCAAATGCCATGATGATCACAACCACGCCAAAAATAATTGAAAGAACAAAGTTCAAGCTAACAGCGGCAACGCCGACTCGGCGCTCTCTTGGTGGAAGAGGTCTGGCCTGCCTGGCACTCGCTGCAAATCGGGTTCCCAAAATAATTGAAGTAGCAATAATCACCTGAATAACAACCCAGATCCAGGTGTCAAGATCGGTCTTGGTTATGTCATAAACAATCAGACCAAAGATGATTGCGATTGCGGTTCCGATGATTGGAGATGCATAGGCAAGTCCAATTGCTCGTTGCAGCTTCGCACGATCAACATCTTTTTCAACATCTGGAATATCTGGGGCATCTTTTCTGAAAACAAATGCCTGAAGTAGGACGAACACCACTAAGCCAGTGGCCAAGATGATGGGCAGGTAAACGTTTAGGAATCTAATCAGGACTGGGTCGTTTATTGAGTTGTACTGATTCCAAGCACCCAGGAAATTACCGATCGCGAAAATGGCCCCGGCCAGCAAACTGAGAATAACTCCAAGATTGTTGAAGCGGTGAGCCGCTTTGGCAAGGGAGCTGTCGTTTTTAGATCTGATTGCCAAAGCCTGCAATAGCGATCTCAGAGCAACCAGTGAGAAGACTGCGATTCCGAGTAAAAAGACATAGGTCTGCATTCCGACATAAGGCTCGGGCTCAATAGGCTGACCCTGGTTGTCGTAGGTGATCTGTGGGTTTCGAATCCCTATATAAATAGCAACCATGAAGGAGGCCCAGGTAAAGATCAGTGCCAGTAAAGGAAAGCGAATGGTGTTTTTCAGCTTCTGAGTTTCCATATCTATAAGCCTAGACTTACCCCATGATTGTGGTGATTGGTGAGGCTCTAATAGACCTGATTAGCAAAGAGCCAGGCAAATACGAGGCCGTCGTAGGTGGGGCTAATGCCAATGTGGCTCTAGCCCTTGCGGTAAGAGGTGAAAAGCAAGCCTTTCTAGGAAGAATCTCGTCCGATAGCTTTGGGCAACAAATCAGAAATCATCTTTCCTCCCACGGAGTAAATCTCCAGTATTCGATTTCAGCCAAAGAACAATCAACACTTGCCGTTGCAACGATCGACTCAAATGGTGTTGCCTCATACAGCTTTTACACAAAAGACACAGCCGATTGGGGTTGGATTCCCAAGGAGCTGCCTTCCCTCACAAAGCTCAAAGAGCTTGGCGTCCAGGCAATTCAATATGGCTGCCTTGGAATGGCGATTGGGCCTGGTAATAAAGTCATTGAGAATTGGCTCCAAGAAGTTCACAAAACCAACGCAATTACTCTCTCGCACGACCTGAACATTCGGCCTGCTCTTGGCTTTGATCGGCAAATGGAGCTTGAGCGAGTCGAGCAGCTGAATCTGATAAGCCACATCATCAAAGCATCGGATGCTGATATTGAATGGCTCTATGATCTGCCTGCTGGTAGCGACCTGGATGAAATCGCAGCCAGGTGGTCGGAAAACAAACTTGTCATAATTACTCGCGGCAGCGCTGGAGTTAGTCTCTACCAGAATAAAAAAAGAATTGATGTTCCAGGTTTTTCCATCAGGCTGGTTGACACAGTAGGCGCGGGTGACACTTTCATTGCAACGTTCCTCGCAGAACTGGATCGAGTAAAGGCACTTGGAGATGGCCCGATTGACAAGTTGTTGAAGCTCTTGCCCCAACAACTAATCGAATCTGCAGTCTTCGCAAATGCTGCCGCTGCCATTGTTTGTGAAAGAACGGGCTGCCAGCCCCCTACTCAAAGCGACATTAAAGAAAAAGTGAGCCACCAATAGCTCGAAGTGAGCCGATGCCAATAATTTAGGTTTTCCGTGCCAAGGTTTAGGTGTGAAACGCAAAGGTCCCTCATTTAGCTTTGATTCTCGCGACCTTATGCGCTCAAAGTGTGAGCACTGCACCCGGCTGGCTGTGGCCAGGGAGCTCGGCATCCAAGACCTCGCTGAACTGCTGGCACAGTTTTATGAAAGACCAGACAACCTAGCTATCCGATACGGACTTCGCTTTGAAGAGCAACTTGAAAAAGACCTCATAAGAAACCTTGGCGATCAGATTGCTCAACCATCAGAGCGAACCATGGAAGCAACCCTCGAACTGATGACGGCTGGCACTCCGGTTATTTATCAAGGAGTTCTGCGAGGTGGTTCTGGGGCACTTGAATTCTCTGGAAGACCGGACTTTCTACTTCGCAGCGATTGGCGCTTTGAGTTCACCGATAAAGGTTTCACTGCCAAGCAAGTTGATGGTTGGTCTGGTGGCTATACCGCATGGG
>VFQT010002642.1_pt1 | contig 17932 bp, 13 predicted proteins | sample 3512381 | NCBI WGS metagenome assembly VFQT01 (sample SAMN10412376, study PRJNA504923) | tailings metagenome | isolation source: Relicate 2 Philex TSF3 active mining site | place: Philippines: Tuba, Benguet | collected 2017-08-29
GATTCTATTGAAAAACTTATGGAAAATCAACATCAATTTAAATTAGTAAATTATTTAGAAGATATTTATGATTTGGATAAACTTGTTAGAAAATTGGAAATTAATATAATTCATCCATATGAAATTTACCAAATATATTTATCATTTTATCAAATAGAAAAGTTAACAAGTTATTTGGTTGATAATAAATTAGTAAAAACTTTTGATATAAATAAAGAATTAATTAAAAATTCTGATAAAATTAAAAAATGGATTGAAACTAATTTTATAATTGAAAAAATTAATGGACTTAATTTTAATAACTTTACTGAATCAGATTATTCTTTTTACAATAAAGAAATTCATAAAGAATTAGACCAATTACAAGATAAGATTGATTCAGCTCAAAATTTTATGACTTATTTAATTCAATCTCTTGAAACCTATATTGATGATAAAGTTTATTTTAAAAAGTCAAAAACCAAAGTTGAATCTAATAAAGAAAATACAGAAACTAAATCATTAATTACATTGAAATTTAATGAACGTGATGGTCATTATCTATTAATTACTAATAGACGATGTGAAATTTTAAAGAAAAATTTAGAACAAGTTAAAAAACTCAAAGTTGGTTCAATTGAATTAAATATCTCAGATTTAGAATTTAATGAATTACCTAAATCATCAAATACCAAGATAAATTGTAAAAAAATTAAGGAATTATCTTTAGATTTAGTTAATTATAAAATAGCAATGGGTAAAAAATTAAAAGAACAATTTAAGGTTGATATGGTTAATTTTAATCAAGAATTCGGCTCTTTATTACATCTGTGGTCTAACAAAATTGCTTATATTGATTTTATTAATAGTGGAGCTATTTGTGCTTATTCAAATCATTATTCAAAACCAATTATTATTAATAAACAATCTAGTTTTATTAAAGCTAAAGAACTCAGACATCCAATTGTAGAAAAAATTAGTACAGATACACAATATGTTCCTCATGATATTGAGTTGGGTTATGAAACTGAACAAAATGGTATTTTGCTTTATGGTATTAATTCATCTGGAAAATCAACATTAATGAAATCAATAGGATTAAATGTAATATTAGCACAAATTGGTTATTATACTGCATCTACTAAATTAGAATTTTGTCCTTATAATTCTCTATTTACAAGAATTAGTGGAAATGATAATATTTTTAGAGGTTTGAGTTCATTTATGGTTGAAATGATGGAATTAATGGCAATATTAAAACGAAATGATAATCGAACTTTAATGATAGGTGATGAAATTTGTCGTGGTACTGAAGAAAAAAGTGCAAATATTATTGTATGTTATATGCTTGAATCATTAGCTAAATCAGGTGCCAGTTTTATTACTGCAACACATTTACATAGAATTGCTAATATGGATTCAGTAAAGATTTTATCTGGTGTTAAAGCCAAACATTTAAAAATTACATATGATCATAAAAATGATCTTTTAATTTATGATAGACATTTATCAGATGGTCAAGGTGATACTTTTTATGGACTTCAAGTTGCTAAATTTTTAATGAAAGATAATTGGTTTAATGAAAGAACAGGACAGATTCTAAAAGAATATGATAATGAAGTTGAAGATAAAACTAGTAAATATAATTCAAATGTAATAGTAAATTGTTGTGAAATTTGTAAAAGTAAAAATAAATTAGAAACACATCATATTGTTTGGCAAAAAGATTTTGATCAAGATGGTTTTAATAATAAAAAGTTTTATTTACATAAAAATAATATGTCTAATTTAGTTGTCTTATGTGCTAGTTGTCATGATAAGGTTGACCGTGATGAAATAATAGTTAATGGATGGATTGAAACATCATCTGGAAATAAATTTGATTATCAAATTGTTGATAAAAAACAAGTAAAACAAACAAAATACTCGGATGAATTGATACAATTTATCAAATCAATTAAAAAAAAAGTTAATTCTGATCCAAAATTAGCTAGAAGTGAAGTAAAAGATAAATTTGATAAAAAAATTTCATCTAAATCCATATCACAATTATGGAATTAATACAACATAAAATAATAATTTATTAGATATATTATAAAATGTTGCGCTTAGAGAAACTATTAAATGTTTTATAGTTATAATGATTATAAAACAATTAATTTATATTTGTTCATTTATAATGTGGATTTTGTCATATTCATATTTATTCATAACTCCGAGTATTTTTTTATCAAATAATTTTATTTTAAAACAAGTTAAAATTTTATCTCAATCATTTAGTACAATGATGTTATTAGATAGTTTTAATATTGATTTTTTTATGGCTAAAACAGATAAAAATGTTGAAAAATTAATAAATCAAAATCCTGAATTAATTGATGTAATAGTGTGTAATCATGTTTCAACTATAGATTTTTTAATTGTTATGGCCTATTTACAAAAATTTAAAATTGGGTCTTATAATTTTGTGTTAAAAAATGAAATTATTTATACTCCTGGATTTGGTTTAATTATGTATGGAAGCCCAGATATTAAATTAAATAGAAATTGGGAAAAAGATAGAGAAATTTTTGGAAAACAAATTGATAAAATTAAAAAAGAACCATGTGGTGATAAACAAATTATTTTAATTTTCCCTGAAGGAACTAGACTTACTAATAAGAAATTAGAAGAAGGACAACAGTTTTCGTTAGCAAATAATTTACCTGTATTTAATAATTTACTTGTTCCAAAAACAAAAGGTTTATGGTATTTAATTAATCATTTAGAACAAACTAATAAATTAGGTCGAATATGGGATTTAACTTTAGCCATACCAAAATTTTTAGGAAAATCAGCATATTTAACAGATTTAATTTCTCAACCTATAGGTCCAATTTATGGTATATTTAGAGAATTAGAATTAGAAAAAAGTCAATATCAAGATTTAAATCAATTCAAAATTTGGTTTTTCAAAAATTGGAAACTAAAAGATGATTTTTTGCAAAATTATACCAGATTTGTTTATAATAAACTTAAATGGGATGATCTTAAATTTAAACATTTAGTTATAGTTACAATAATTATATTATTAGGTTGTTTAACTTTAACTAATAAATATGGTAGATATTACTTGTTAATTTCATTTATATTAGCTTATTTATTAATATTATTTAAATTATAATATATTTGTTATTTAGTTGCATTAACAGCCAATTTATCAGCCATATAATTACCAAACCATTCAAAATATTCATCAGAATCAGTTTTTGGTGGATTGGTATGAGCTTTTACATGTTTGTAACTAATTTTTAAATTTTTCGATAAATAGTACAATTTTTTTATCAAAATAATATTTTGAATAGATTTATTATCTGCTTTTTTCCAATTATTTTTTTCCCAATTTTCTGCCCATATAGTTATACTGTTTATAATATACATTGAATCAGTATAAATTATAATATTTCGTTTACCTATTTCTTCAGTTGATATAATAGTTTCTAATGCCATTATACATGCTGATAATTCACAAACTTGATTAGTTACTTTGTTAGATGGAGATTCTTTAATTCCGAATGAAATATTTCTGGTATCATTAATACCAAAAAAAACTCCAATTCCTCCTTTTCTATTTCCAGATTTTTGATTATTAGGAACAGCTCCATCGGTAAATATTATAATTGGTTTCATTATAATAACTTATATTATAATAAAACTAAATTTTTTCATTTTTATAAAACTATAAAGTTAAAATCTAGACAGTAAAAGTAATTAAATTTTATATATTCATTATTATTTAATTAATTTGATCTATTAATTTTGGTGCCAAAGGTCTTTTTTCTAATTTGTTGGTAATTGCTAAAAGAGCCACTTTTTCTAAATCTTTTTGATTTATTCCTTTTGTTTCATAATATTCTTTAGTAATAAATAAAAATTGGGCATTTCTTTTATCTGGATCTAATTCACCTTTTCTATTAGGTATTGGTTCATATTTTGGTTTTAATACCATAGAATCTGTTAGTAGATACATTTTAAAGGTAATTTTAATAGGTCCACCTATTAATTTATTTAAACTTGATTTATTTGTTTGTAAAGAATTATCATCTTTAAATTTAGGTTCTTTTGTTAATTTGAGTAAAATAATTTCATAATTTGATGATATTTTAATTCCTTTAATTTGTTCTTTTAAAGTTTCTATTTTTTTAGATTTTAAAATTGTTTTTATTTTATTTTTTGTTGGTGAATATTTAATTAACCAATATTTATTTGGGATTTTTATTTTTAACTCAGTCATTATAATTAAAATGAGATAAATATTATTTAAGGATAAATTTACTTAAAGTAATAATCATGGCTGATTTAGGAGAAGCATTTAATACTTTAAAATTTCAAAAAAAACCATTTCAAAATATAGATTATTTTTTTACTCAAAGAACATTGACTGAAGAACATGAATATATTGATAAACATATGAATAGGAAAAATAAGAAAGTTAAAGTAACACATAATTTTTTAGCTCTTAATATTCCAACTATTGTTACTACAGTAAATAATAATGATCAAACTGTTGAAAAACCATTAGGATTTGATATTGAAATTTATGGTGATGAAGGATATCATTATAAAGGATCAATTACTTCATATCAAGGAACAATACCTAATTTTATGATACCAATTAAGGGTGATAAAAAATTATTTATTAATATTAATATTAATTACAAGTTTATTGAAGATGCCGAAAATACAATTATAAGAAAATTTGTTAATTTTATTGAAGTACCAAAACGTTTCCAAAATATAGATGAAAATGATTCAAATATATCTAGTGGAAATAAAAAAAATGACGATGATTCTGATCTTGATGTTTAGTTAATTATTAAAATGTATCTACTGACTTTTTGATATTAGAAAATATTTCTGAGTAATAATCAACAACATCTTTAATTACAGATCTTATTTCACCATCTTTTTTTAGTTTATAATGAAAATTAACTTTTTTACTAAGAGGATGAGGTAAATTATAACCTGCAAATAAAATTGATTTGTGTTGTTGCATGCCTCTACTTATTAAATTTCCAAGTGTATGATCTTCATTATTAACTATAATTATTCCTGTTTGTTTATCTTCTGATTTTTCTATTGTTTCTTTACTTTCATCTAGTAGTTTAATAAAGTTTCTTAGTTTTCTTTCAATATTAATAAGTGCAACTTGAACTATTCGTTTTTCACTTATTTGTCCTCTTGATTCAATAACAAAATCAAATTCATTATCATTAACTTGTTTATAAATACAAATACATACTGGTGTAAACATTGTATCTTCTTTTTCTGTACCAATTTTAGTAATTGCACTAAAAGCAATTTCTTGACCTGGTTGTAACTTTACAATTGGAATTGGCACTTTATATGGAGAAGCTATTTGTTTTTCATCATAATAAAATTTAGCATCATTTGTTGATACTGTTACAATTTCATTTGTTTTATTTTTTGTATTAATATACATAGTTAATTGTTTTAGTGTTGAAGAATTAAGATTTTTTTCAATATCAAGTTGAACATCATCACCCTCTTCTTCATTTTCATTTTCTTTATTAATAGTTTCTATATCATTTGTTGTATTTGTAACAGAATTTTTTTCTTCAATAAAATCTATAGAATTTTCAATAGACCAAACAGGCATATGTTTAAGTCTTAATTTAATATAGTTATTATGAAAAATAGATAAATTTTTTTCAAATTTAAATTCTCCAAATGCATAAATAGGTACATCTGACATAATTGTTCGTCTAATTGTATTTACCACGATATAATCAATATTAGGACCTGTAATTTTAAATTCCAATCTAGAATTACCAAGATCTGACTCTTTATTAATTATTTGAATATTTGTTTTATTAACTTTAAGCATTATATATATATACATATAAAACCTTTAATATTATTTTTCATTTTTTTCAGGTTTAAAATACTCTGAATTTTATATATTAATTTTTATTTGTCTAAATTAAAGAATTATTTATTTATTAAATTAATGAAAATAGTTTTTTATTCTGAACAATGCGAATATTCTAAAAAATTACTCGCCTATTTAGAAAAAAATAATATTAAAAATTTGTTTAAACTTGTTAATATTGATAAAAATGATGTTCCTTCTGATATTGATGTTGTTCCTTCTATTGTTGATACAGAATTAAATCAACCAATGAAAGGTAAGAAAGCTTTTGAATATTTAATTAATTTAAAATATTTTAATAATCCGACAAATAATGTTGATTATATTAAAGAATTACCTGTAAATCCAAATATTCCAGAAGATGATAAAGCTATAAAATCTAAAATATTAAATCTTGAATTAGGTTCAACAAATACTAATACTGTTAGTACTGAAACAATATTTAATGAATTGTTTAATAACATATCAAAAAATGTTATTTTGGAACAAGACTCTATGAATGATGCTAGAAAATTTCATGATTCATCATCTAACAAAACAACTGAACAAGCAGTTCAAGAAATGTTAGCTCAACGAAATATTCAAGATAATAAACTTGCTATTTTAATGAAAATGAAAAAAAAATAAATTAAACTTAAATTAGTTATTAAGAATATATTCACAATATTTTTCATAACTTTCAATATTTTGATTTATGGTATATGCTGTTGAATTAGGTACTGGTTCCATCATTAATATATTACCATTTAATTTTTCAATTAATGCAGGATCATGGGTAATTACTAAAATACCGCCATCAAAACATACCAAAGCATTGATAAGAGCTTCTACTGTTTCTATATCTAGATGATTTGTAGGTTCATCAAGAATTAGAACATCTGGTTGAAGAAAAATTAATTTGATAATTGCAACTCTTGCTTTTTGACCACCTGAAAGTTCTTGAATAGTTTTATGATGAGCACTTGGTTCTAACTTAATTTGTCCAAGATAGCTTCGTACTGTTTGTTCTGTCATACCATTTTCAACAAAATCTACTGGAATAAATGATTGAAGATATTCTACAGGTGTTTTATCAAGAGGAAGTTGATTTTCAAAGTGTTGGTTATAGTAACCAACTTTTGCTTTAATATTAACTGAAACTTCACCATTTATAGGTTCAATTTCTCCAGTCATTAGTTTAATTAAAGTTGATTTTCCAGAACCATTTGGACCAACTAATACAAATTTTGATTTTGTGTCCAAACTAATATTTATATTTGAAAGGATTGGTTTATCTGGTGAATAACCAAATGACACATTATGAAGAGAAATAATATTAGATTTCATTTGGTTAGGTTTTGAAAAATGAATAGAAATATTATATGGCTTTCCTGGTTTCTTAACTTCATTATTTTTAATGAACTCTTGTATTTTGGATTTTTCTGATGATTTCTGTTTAAGTTCCTTTAGTTTTTTATCATATTTATTCCATTCCTTTTCAGCTTGTTTTTGTTTAGTTTCATATGCTTGTTTGAATCCATAATAATCTCCTTTGTATTGGACTAATTGTTTAGAATCCTCAATATTTATAATATAATCACAAATTGTATTAAGAAAACCAATATTATGAGAAATTACAATTACTGTATGTTTCCATTCGTTAAGATAATCACCGAGCCAAATGATAGCTTCTAAATCAAGATGATTTGTAGGTTCATCAAGAAGTAAAAGATCAGGTTCCAAATAAAGAGCACGAGCAAGTGAAACTCTCATTTGCCATCCACCGCTAAATATATTAGATGGTTGAACTAAATCTGATTCAGAAAATCCAAGACCTGAAAGAATCTTGATAACCTTAATACGTTCCAAATCTGGATTCCAGAGATTAATAATTTCATGAAGTTCCTGTTCTTTTTTAGTAATTAATTCATATTCTTCTGGTTCCATTTTTTCACAGTTATCCGATTCTAATATTTCTTGTATCTTATTTAATTCATCTAGACATTTTTTCTGCTTATAATTAGAATCAAGAACAAATTCTACTGGATTTCGCTCATCAAAGTCAATCTCTTGTTCCACATATAGAGTGAATATTTTCATTAAACTTGAAGAATCTGGTTTCAGTTCTACTAGTTTCTTTAAAAGTGATGATTTTCCAGCTCCATTTTTACCAATGAGTCCATAAATAGAGCCAGGTGTTAAAGACAATTTTGAGTTAGTTAATAGTTCTTTTCCAGAAACAGACATATCAAAATTATTAATACTAATTGTTTCAGTTGTATAGGTAAATTTATCATAAGAAATATTTACATAAGACATTACTTATATTAATACTTTAATAAATAAATTATTTTCAATTTTTTCAATAATAATGATTATATAAAATATAAACAATAATAAGCAGTAATTGTAGCTAATTGACTTATAATATTATGAAAAAAGTTGATTTTTTTTTTATTTTAATTTAAAGACTAAGTAATTAATGAGTATAATGAACACCCCACAATTTTTAATTACTAAAATATTAGATTCATGTCAAGAAAATCTTGAAGATCTTCGTAAAAAACTGTTTGAACGTGGAGTCCTAACTAAAGATTATATAGATGATGGACTTATGCTTTTATATCACAAATTTGATTCACCTATTACAAATGAATTAGAACGCGAATGTCGTAGTCTTGTGATTGATCGTTCGACATTAAAGATTAAATCTTATAGTTGTGAAACACCTCGTGTAAACAAGGAAGGTATGGAATATTTAATTGCACATTCAACAGAAACTCAAATTATTAATCCATGTTATGAGGGAACTTATTTGTCAGTATTTAATCACAATAATAAGTGGTATGTTAGTACAAGAAGATGTCTTAATAGTCAAGATTCTATTTTCAATTCTGTAGAAAAACAAACACCAATATCTCATTATGAAATGTTTGATGAAGTTATTACAAAAGCAGGTTATAGTGACTTTAATGAATTTAGTCAAAAGCTTGATCCTGCTTATTCTTATTATTTTGTTCTTATTCATCATTTAAACAAACATATTATTGATTATACCAACCAATTTGGTAAAGATTATTGTCGTATTTGTTTGACTACAGTTCGTGATAATGAAATGAGAGAATTAGATATTTACCAAAACCAAGTTAATTTTGCTACATATGATGATTCGGGTTTAATTTTTGTTCCTAAAAAGCTTGAATCATTTGAAAGTTTTTCAAATGCAAATAAGACAATTAAATATAATGAAACACCTGAATCAGAAGGTGTTATTATTAGGGTATGGGATAGTTCAATGAATAAATATCATCTTATTAAACTTCAATCTATAAATTATCAATTTTCTCAAGTACTAGGTGCTGATAGAAATATTTTCAAAGGTCTTGTTTATCTTTATCAAAATGACAAATTAGTTGATTACTTTGGTCAAAATCCTAATACTCAAAATATTAAAAAGATTGTAAATCCACTTAATACATCTGAGTCCTATGATACTATTGGTACAATTGATGCAGTATTTAAAGTATGTACATCAGAACTGTTTGAATTATTTAAGATTCTTTGGTCTCTAAAAACAGGTCAACAACAAAATAAGCAACTTTATGAACTTCTTCCAAAAGAATACCGTGATATTATGTATTCAATACGTGGTTTTTATTATAAGAAGAAAGCCATACTTTTGAATAAAGACAAAGAATCAGTTACTACAAATGATATTAAGAATGCTCATCTTAAGATTGGTGATATTTATAACTATCTTAAATCTTTATCAACTGATACATTTGTTGCATTTCTTCGTATGAGAAAACTAATGTTCAATTGGATCAAGATTGATTCTAATAATATTTATCTTACAGACTTTGGTACTATTTCTAATCATTGTGATAAGGTTCATGTAAAGTTATGTGCGATTTTCACTAATAAACTTTATCCAAACATTATGCCCAATGATATCCCTCCACAAAAAGAGACTATTAGTGTCACATTAACTAATTAATTAGTAAATATTATTTATTTTTAAATAGTTCTTCTGCTATTTTTAAATAAGTATTAGTATTAATATCCAAGTCAATATTTATTATTTCCTTTTTTTTATTATCTAGCATAACATTTAATTGTAATGTTATTCTAACTAATTTTTCATTAACTTCATTTTTAATTATATTTATATTAAAATTTGATAAATTTGAATTATCATAATCATCATAACTATCATCATAACTATCATTATCACTATCATAATCATATTCATCATCAATATCATCGCCATTACAATTACATCCACAATTTGTACATTCAATATTATCATCACATAAACATTCATCACAACAACCACAATCAAAATATTCTTTATTATTACAAATATTGTCTTCAAGCCAATCAACAACTTCATTTTCATCATCATTATCATCAAGTAAATAAGATTTATAGTTAGTTATATTATTTAGAGAATTTTGTTTGGTAGAGTTATTTTTGTTAAAATCAGTTTTTTTACAAGATTTTTTTACACATTTTTTGGTTATCGACATCCTATATAAAGTCACAAAAATTTTTATTAAATAAAAAAATTGATTTTTTTAAATATTATCTATATATAAAAAGTATATAATGGATACTTCAAATACTTTTTCTAATAATACTTTAATTACGCATTTTCCTGATGAAAAACTTGCACAAATCCTCTTTAGACAACCAACTATTAATATTGGTTGCCTTGGAAGTGTTTCAGATGGGAAGTCTACTTTAGTTGAACGAATGACTGGAATTCGAACACAAAAACATTCTAGTGAACAAAAGCGTAATATTACTATTAAACAGGGATATGGTAATATGAAGGTTTGGGTTGATTCTGATAATACCAATCTTTATACAACTAATTCCAAATGTCAAACTTATACTACTGATTCTGGTGATGATTGTACACTTGTTAATCATATTAGTTTTGTTGATTGTCCAGGACATCAAGAACTAATTCAAACAATGCTTTCATCAATTAGTTTGATGGATGGTGCAATTGTAGTTGTTGCTGTCGATCAACCACTTGATAAAAAGCCTCAATTAATTCAACATTTGGCTGCAGCAAAGTTAGGTAAAATTGAAAAGATTATTATTTGTATGAATAAAATTGACTTGGTTAATAGAGATGTTCTTATGGAGCGTAAACGTGAACTTGATGAGATGCTTGAACAATATGACATAAAACCTTTTATTATTATTCCAACATGTTTTAATAAAAAAATAGGTCTTGATGTTTTACTAAAAGCTATAATGATTTTATTCAATCCAGCTAATTTTATTGAACGAACTACACAATCTAGTTTATTTCGAATTAGTCGTACATTTGATGTTAATAAACCAGGTTGTAATTGGGATAGTGTAATTGGTGGTGTAATGGGTGGTTCTCTTATTACAGGAACTCTTAAAATTGGTGATAAAATTGAGATTCGCCCTGGTCAAGTATCAAAATCACAAGGCAAGTTTATTTGTCAACCAGTAAAAACAGAAATTATGTCTATTCAGACAGATGATAATAGTCTTGATGAAATTGTACCTGGTGGTTTAATTGGCATTCGTACTGATCTCGATCCATTTTATTCTAAGAATGATGCACTTGCAGGAAATATTGCTGGTCCTATTGGTACACTTCCTAGTGTTTATATTGAAACAACAATTGATACTCAAATGATAACAACATTCGGATTTACTTGGAAACCAAAACTTACAGATTCTATTATGCTCCAAATTGGTACTAGGATGGTTGAAGGTAAACTAATAAAAATTAATGAAACAAAGTTTACTTATGAACTTAATAAACCTGCTTGTATTCACAATAATCAACATATTATCATCTGTAAGAATATTGATAATATTCTTCGAATAGTTGGCGAAGGTATAATGTTTTCAGAAGATAATTCTACCAAATTAGTAGTCTAAATTAGAGATAATTTTTCTTTAATTATATTTTAAGTATTATAATTTATTTATAAGTATTTAAAATTAAAATCTCAAATAGATATAAGATGAATAGTAAAAATTATTTTGTAAAAAACCGTTCTGATTTAGAGAAGGGTATTATAAAAATTCAAAGAAAATACAGGAGTTTAAAAAATGAAATAAATTCACTTAATTATTCAGTATCATTTCAGAGAGATTATTTAATGAGTATGATTAATAATCTTTCTAATATGAATAATTTCAAATTATATCAAGATACTGATTTTCTATTTATGAGTATATTACAAGAACTTAAAAATATAAAAGATGAAATAGAAAAATATCCTGAAATAATATCTTTCAAAAATTTAAAATTTAATTCAATTTCTAATTATATTAAAAAATATACTGAAATTAATAATTTATTACTTAAATATTCTAACCATATTTGTTCTGAAAATATAAATTATGTTCTAAAGATATTTATTGGTGAAAATTGGTTTGATTCATTTAGTAAAACAGATTTAGAAAAAATTTTATTTATTACTAGATTTATTAAACCAATATCTGTTTGGGATTCAGAATTTCACAAATCTGAAATTCCATATATAATTCCTGTTAATGAACAAGATATACAAAAAAAATCATCTACTATTACCAAAGATATAATTGAAAGTTTATTAGGTATTATACCAAAAAACTCCAGTCAAGTTAATAAAGATGATAGTGATAAAAAAAATTCTGATAATATTAAAATTAACTCAATTATTATTAATTCAAGTGATTCATCTATGCCTGCATTCTTAAAAACAATTAATGATTTAATTGAAATGAATCCACAAAAGGGAAATAACAAAAGACAAAACCACTTTAGTAGAATTGAATGTAATAATATTATGAATTTAGATAATGTTAAAATTACCAAAAATAATAAATCAACAACTTTAATTGAAGATAAATTTGGAGCAAGTATTTATATTAAAGTTTTAGGTAAAATTATTGTAATTCAAGGTTTGTTTAAAGATGATTTGCTTAATATTTCTACTAGTATTAAGTTTGTTAAGGATAAACTTAATTTGCATAAAGCATCATTATCTTATGATGTATTAACTGTTCCTAAATATTTTAAAGATAACTTTTTGAAAACACTTAGTTTAAGAGATATTATTGTTTGCAATAGTTCTGAAATAGCAGAAGAAGTTCAAAAGAAATTTAATGATTTTAAGGCTATTCAAGGAAAACCTTTATTATCTTTAATTAATGAATTTTTGTTAGCAAGTAAATATCGTAAGATTGATATTTTAACTTTATTATTAATGTCAAATGAAGATGATCAAAAATTAGCATTTATTTTATTTGATATTTTTAAAGCTAAAGATAAAAAAGATGTTAGTACAGAAGTATATCAAACATTACATCACACTATTAGAGAAATGCTTGATATTTCTAAGAATAATGTTGAAAATGAAGAAAATGAGTTAATTAAGATATCTGATAGTGATATTCCTTATGAACGAAGAATTAATTTGTTAAAAATCAGTGATGATGTTAAAGCTAAAGCTATGGAAAAACTTAAATCTATGAAATCAAGTTTACAAGGTGATTCTAAAGCACAAGCTTGGTTAGATGGTCTTCTCAAGTTACCATTTGGTAATTTTAGTCAAAATGAAATAATTAGTTTTAAGGAAACTTTTATTAAAAAGCTGAATAGTGCTCATTCTAAACTTAAATTATTTTCTGATTCTGATGTTAATTTATATATTAATAATTTGAAAATTAGTGATCCTACTAATTCTATGATAGAAGAATGGGAAACTTACAAACTTGATAAGAAAAACTATTTGAAAGAAGTTAGAACAATTTTAGATTCAGCTGTTTATGGACATAAAGAAGCTAAAACACAATTAGAAAGAATTTTTGCCCAATGGATTAATGGTGAAACCAAAGGGGCTGTTTTAGGATTACAAGGTCCTCCTGGTACTGGTAAAACTTCATTAGCTAAAAATGGTTTATCTAAATGTCTTAAAGATAAATCTGGTAATCCAAGACCATTTGCTTTTCTCCCAATAGGTGGTTCTGTTAATGGTTCTACACTTGTCGGTCATAACTTTACTTATGTTGGTTCTACTTGGGGTAGAATTGCTGATATTTTAATGACTTCTAAATGTATGAATCCTATTATATTTATTGATGAATTAGATAAGGTTTCACATACAGAACATGGTAGAGAAATTATTAGTATTTTAACTCATTTAACTGATTCAACCCAAAATGATGAGTTTGAAGATAAATTTTTTGCTGGTGTTAAATTAGATTTATCAAAAGCTTTGATTGTATTTTCCTTTAATGATCCTGATTTAATTGATCCTATTTTGAGAGATCGTATTACAATTATAGAAACTCATCCATTTAATCTCAATGAAAAAGTAACCATTATTAAAGATTATATGTTTCCTGAAATATGTAAAGAAGTTGGTTTTAATAAAGAAGAAATTAAACTTGATGAATCTATGATTAAATTTTTAATCGAAACATATACTAATGAGGCAGGTGTTCGTAAAATTAAAGAAAAAATTGTTGAAATAATTAGAGATATTAACTTGAATAGATTCCATTCAGACGAGTATACAATTCCTTTTACTATAACAGAAACATATATTAAGAGATTATTTGAAAATAGACCAAAAGTTAGAGTTAAGAAAATACATGATGAACCTACAATTGGTGTTGTTAATGGTCTTTATGCTACTGTATCTGGTATTGGTGGTATTACTTTAATTCAAGCTGTTAGATTTCCTGCAGATAAAATGTTAGATTTACAATTAACAGGTAAAGCTGGTGATGTTATGAAAGAATCTGTACAATATGCTCTTAAAGTTGCATGGAACTTATTAACAAAAGAAGAACAAGATAAAATTATAGAAGATTCACATAATAAAAAATCATTTGGTATTCATATTCATTGTCCAGATGGTGCTACACCAAAAGATGGACCATCTGCAGGTTTAGCATTTACTCTAGCTATATATTCATTATTAACAAATAAAAAAGTAAATAACAAGGTATGTATGACAGGTGAAGTAGATTTACATGGTAATGCTGGTATAATTGGCGGACTTGAATCTAAATTACATGGAGGTAAAAAAGCCGGTTGTACATTTGCTTTAATTCCACAGGATAATATTGATGATTTAGAAAGAATGAGAAGAGAAGGATTAAGTCCAGAAGATGATAACTTTAAGGTTTATTTAGTTAATACTATTAAAGAAATACTTGATTATGCACTTGTTTAATTTATAAAAAAATTGAAATTTTTAAAGATTATAGTGATTTATTAATAAACTCTAATGGCTACTATTATCTCCGATGACGATTTTGATACCTTTCAGACTTCTATCAAGGAAGATACACGTCGCAATTCACGCACCATGCGTAGATGGATACATAGCAGACGTATCTATTGGACGTCTCCTGATATTAAGGTAGAAGTTATTGCTAAGAAGACTTATGATGGTACACCAATTACTCAGATTGATCATCTTGTTAATTATCGTACTAATTTTTCTCTTCGTAAGAACAATCTTTTTGAAGAGTTCATCAATGAACTTGAGAACATTGCAGTAAGTAAGACATCACGTTATGATAAGCAGACAAATATGATCTATTGTGCATATAAGGTACCAGCATGTGGTTATCGTGGCTTTAAGATGAATTATCGCAAGACTGATAACTACATGCAAAGTAAGTTTTCTACTAACAAGGAGAATATTATTGTAATTGGACGCAAGTCTTATTCTACCAAGTATTATTATTATGCTAATGGTTCTGACTATTCCAAGCTTAAGGTTCCAGCTGATTACAATCCTTCTGATATTTCACCAAAGACTGACTCAGATGAGCAAGTTTATGTGAGTTCCAAGATTGTTCATCGAAAGGATTCAATTGATATTACTTATCATCATGAGATTAAGATAGATTATCTGAGTCTTCATCCAGCTTGTGCTAACTTTAAGTTGGTACATGGTCTTAATGTATTGGAGAATGATCCAGGATACATTACAAAGTTTGATATGTATTATCGTTCATCGCAGACGGAAGGTAAGTGGATCAAGCATGGAACTTTTACTGGTGGAAGTAACTGGTTTGAACCAGTTAAGATTAACATTGAGCCAGTTATTATTAAGGAACTCAGAATTGTTCCAATTGAATATCACAACAATTGGAACACGTCTAAGATTTATTCGATTGGTAAGATTTATGACAAGCCAGATGTTTGTTCTGATGTATTTGTCGAGTATCGTGTGACAATTCCAAGTATTCCTCGTATTTATGTACCTGATAACTTTCATTATGAATTGAAGATTAATCGTGATACAAACTATTATCGACAACGAAACAATGCAAAGTTCGAGGAAGTAAAGGAAGCTATTAAGTTCGACTTGTATGATGATTGAGTATAGTTAAAGTTTAATTAGTTAAACTAAATAATTTAACTGTATTAGTATAAATTTGATGACCTAATTTAATTGGATCCATTTTTTTAATTCGAGCTATTTCATAAACAATTTCACAAGTATCTAATGGATGTGATTTTCGTGATTTATCAATTGATAACCATGGAGCATCCGTTTCTACTAGTATTTTTTCAATTGGAATATATTTAATAGCCTCATACAATTCTTGATTTCTTCTTTTATCTAGTAACCATCCAGTAATACCCAAATAAAATCCCAAATCACACAGTTTTTTAGCTTGATCTTTATTTCCAGTGAAACAATGAATAACACCATTAAAATACCCATTTGAAATAATAATTTGATAAAAATCATCAAATGCATCTCGACAATGCATATACAAAGGTTTATTAAGTTTTTTGGCAATTTTAATTTGATAATCAAAAACTTCACTTTGTTTTTCTTTTGGAGTAAACATTCTGTTATAATCTAATCCACATTCTCCTACAGCAATAAATTTAGAATCAAAAGATAGTGAATAAATAACATCTAAATCATCTAATTTATTAATTGATTTAGCGTTATGTGGATGTACACCACCAGTATAATATAAATTTTCATTATCAATACATAATTTTTTATTTAGAAGAATTTCATTAAGATTATTACTAATTGTAATTATTTTTTTAACACAATCTTTTGATTCTGACATAATTAACTTGACATTTTCAGAATTATAAGGTTTACCAGCAAAATTTACACCAATATCTATTGTATATAAAATCTCATTATTTGTTAATTGATCCATTAAATTTATGAGAGTGTAAGATAAAAATTAATTAAGTTCAATTTTTTATAAAAAATCTGTTAAAGAAAAAATCGTTTTATAATATAATATTAATGGACTTTTTTACACCCAAAATCATTACAAAAACAAAATCATTTGGAAACCTACAAACTATATCTAATTCTAATGTTATTGATATTAAAATTCCATGGGTTGAAAAATATCGACCAAAAAACTCAAATGAAATTCTATTAGAACCATTTATAAAACAGAAAATAGAAAAAATCTTAGAATCAAAATCAATTCCAAATATGATTATTACAGGAGAACCAGGTACAGGTAAAACTTCAACTATTTTATTTTTAGCTCGCCAAATTTATGGAGATAAATATGCAGAAAATGTTTTAGAATTAAATGCATCAGATGATAGAGGTTTATCAATTATTAATAATACAATATATCCATTTTGTAAAAAAAAAACAAGTTGTTTAAATGGTAAAAATTCTGAAAATTATCCAGACCACAAGTTAGTTATATTAGATGAAGCAGACTCTATAACACCAAAAGCTCAAAACCTTTTATCTAATATTATTAGCGAATTTAGAAAAAATACTCGAATTGTTTTTATTTGTAATGATTGTACACAAATTATTGAGTCTATTCAATCAAGGTGTATGATTATTAAATATCCAAGAATCAATTCTGATAATTTATATCAGAAAATAGAATATATATGTCAAAAAGAAAAAGTACCATATACATCTAATGGTGTTAATACTCTATTATTTGTTTCTGATCAAGATATTAGACAATCAATTAATAATTTAGAATGCATTTATTACTCATTTGGAAAACTAGATGAAGAGA
>VFQT010002645.1_pt1 | contig 17925 bp, 20 predicted proteins | sample 3512381 | NCBI WGS metagenome assembly VFQT01 (sample SAMN10412376, study PRJNA504923) | tailings metagenome | isolation source: Relicate 2 Philex TSF3 active mining site | place: Philippines: Tuba, Benguet | collected 2017-08-29
TGAGGTTGCAGGCGCAGGTGTTGCTGGAGCAGCCGCTGGCGTTAGCCATGGATTTGCCGTGCCACTTGCTACCCACTTCAACTCTGCGACCGTGCCACGACCATCATCAACAGAGACGCTTTCAATACAGAAGAATGAGGTTGGGGTTGCGCATGCAGGCCATGGGCCACTTGGCAACGGATCATTTGCCGCGTTAGCGGTTGTTGTCACCGAGAGTAAGCCACCAAATAGCGATGCGACTCCAAGTGCAACGAGAATTCTTTTCTTCACATTTCCTCCATCGGTTAAACATCGGATGGGAGAACCCGATATTTGAAAGTCTACTCTTGGAGGTAGTTAATCGAGAATGCCCGTAAGGTTTTCGGTACCTGCTGCGTTAAATCGGTACCCCACATGGCGCACAGTGCTGATCATTGCTTCAAATTCAGGGCCCAATTTCGCCCGAAGCCGCCTAATATGGACATCAACCGTTCGGGTACCGCCAAAGTAGTCATATCCCCAAACCTCTTGGAGGAGTTGGGCGCGAGTGAAAACGCGACCTGGGTGTTGCGCTAAATATTTGAGGAGTTCGAACTCTTTGTACGTAAGGTCCAGCGCCCGACCTTTTACCCGAGCGGTGTACGAATGTTCATCTATTGCCACTTCACCGGAACGAATCTCACTCCCGCCACCAGAGTTGTTGCGGGCATCAATTGCCTCTTTGAATCTCGTAATCGCAAGTCGAATGCGTGCATCTACCTCAGCAGGGCCGGCCGAATCGAGAATGCAATCATCAGCCCCCCACTCAGATGTGAGCGCGGGCAAACCTCCCTCAGTAACAACGACGACAACAGGTGCACCTACACCAGTTGAGGTGAGCAAGCGAGTGAGATTCTTCATCGCACCAAGATCGCGTCGCGCATCCACGAGTAGGAGATCAATGGAGGGCGCATCGACCAGCACCGATACCTCGGCAGGAAGAATTCGCACCTGGTGTTGGAGGAGCGCAAGGGAGGGCAAAACCTCCGCGCTGGAATGGCGAGAGTTCGTGAGTAAGAGGAGCTTCGCCATGGTGGGAGAATACTCTCGTGGAGAATTTGGTGATACTCGGGGTAGTCCTGATCCTGGCCACCAGCTATGGGTTTTGGTACCGCCATCGCGATGGTCGAGTAAAGGCCCATGGTCAGACTGAGTCCAGACTTCGTCTTGATGCCTCTGAGATTGGACCCTTGGGTGATCGAGCCACACTGGTGCAATTCTCATCGGCCTTTTGCACCCCATGCCGTGCCACTCGAGTGATTCTCGGCGAGGTTGCCGCGGTTACTCCTGGCGTTAGACATATAGATATAGATGCCGAACATGAGCTGGCGTTAGTTCGAAAAGTCGGAGTGCTTTCAACACCAACGACTTTAATTTTGGATAGCCAAGGTTATGAGATCGCTCGTGCAGTTGGAGCGCCCCGAAAGGCTCAGGTCCTCGCCTCACTTGATGCCTTGAAGTGACTTTTCAGATTCCAACGGTGAGCGCAGAACTCTCTCAGAGAATCCTCATACAGCTAAGTCATTCTCAATAGTGTGAATAGCGTTGTGTCGAAGAAAAGGGCGATGGTTCGTCTTGATTTGGCAGCTATCGCTACTGGACTTGGTCTTGGAGTAACTCTTTCACTACTTGCGAGCACCCTTACCCAGGAGGACCTAACTGGGACTTTTCAGGTAATCACGACGATTTCCAGGGTTGCTGCGCTCGCTGGCACTTACTTGGCGTTACTTGGTTTATTAATGGTCGCTCGCATCTCTTGGATAGAGCGAGCGGTCGGACATGATCGACTTGTCTCGTGGCATCGCAAATCAGCTCCATATGCGCTCTTTCTGATTCTTTTTCATGTATTGCTAGTGGCGCTTGGCTACGCCGCGAATGACAGAGTTCGAGTAGGTATAGAGCTATGGAGAATGATCATTACTTATCCATGGATGCTTCCAGCGTTTATAGGCTTTTTAGCATTTATGGCAGCGGGAATTTCTTCCTATAAGCGAGTGCGATCGAAGATGACTTATGAAACTTGGTGGACTATTCATCTTTATACCTACATTGCCATCGCATTCTCCTTTATGCATCAAATACTGACTGGTTCGATGTTTATCGGACATCCGCTTAATCGTGCATATTGGACCGGCCTCTACATCTTTGTTGGAGCAACAATTCTCATATGGAGAATTCTGATTCCTATTTATAAGAGTGTTCGCTTCAAACTTAGAGTTTCGCGAGTTGTCGTCGAAGCACCAGGGATTATTTCTATCTATGTATCTGGAAGTAAACTCGGAAAGTTAAAGGCCGAAGGTGGACAATTTTTCAATTGGCGTTTTCTTGATTCCGAGCGTTGGTATGAATCTCATCCCTTCTCGCTCTCTGCATCGCCACGGGATGATGAGATGCGATTTACCGTGAAGGATTTGGGAAATCATTCACGCTCACTAATCTCGGTCCGACCTGGTACACGTGTGATGATTGAAGGGCCGTATGGAACTTTCACACAACATCAAGCAGATAAAAAGCGCCCACTGGTTTTAATCGGTGGAGGAGTGGGCATCACTCCAATACGCGCGCTTCTTGAGGAGTTGTCGCGCGGACAGGAAGTTTCTCTCATTTATCGAACTGCTACGGAACGAGACTTGATATTCCTCGATGAGATCACCGAATTAGCGCGACGGAAGGGCGCTCAAATACATGTTCTGCCTGGCTCCCGGACGCTTCATCCTCTTGACGCAGAGCATCTTGTAGCGATGGTGCCAAATATTCGCGACGCCGAAATTTTCATTTGTGGTCCAACAGCTTTTACCAATCTCATCCGAACGAGCGCTCATGAATTAGGTGTGCCAAAGATCAGAGTGCATAGTGAAATATTTGAATATCACACGGCGATGGAGGATTGAGGGAATGGGTATTAAGAGACCACTCATGATCTTGGGAAGCACCGTTGGTGCCGTTGCCGCGGTGCTTTCCTATCATCCTGCATCGAGCAGCACGAGTTCACTAGCCGGACCACAACCGGACGCTCCCGTTGATAGCGGTATCAATCCACCTAAAACGAGCGCAGCTCCCACACCAACTTCACCGCTCTCGAGTGCGACTCAGAGCGCTACCCCGAGTGCAGAACCGTCGGCACAACCAAGTGCAAGTAGCAAAACCTCTGCGAATAAGCATGTAACGAAGCAGAACGCGAAATCTGGTGCATCTGCCAATTCCACAACTAATAATGCACAAAGCGTCCCGACAACTTCAACGCCCGAAACCACTCCGCCTCCAAGAGTCGCCAAAGATCAAACCGTTACTGGTGCAACCGCGCAGACTCGATGGGGTCCTGTGCAAGTGCAGATTATCGTTAAAGACGGGAAGATAATTGATGCTATTGGATTGCAATATCCTGATGGCGATCGACGTTCACAGATGATTTCAGAGCAAGCAATTCCGTGGTTAGTCGAAGAGACGCTCACCGAACAGATAGCTGATGTTCAAATAATTGGGGGCGCCACGTACACTTCGATGGGTTGGCGTCAATCTCTAGCCTCCGCGATGCAGAAAGCAGGTTTGTAATATGAAGCGAACCATCGTAGGAGCGGCAGCCGGGTTAGCGTTAGCTGCATTTTTGGCATACCAACCCGTATCGGGAGAGACCCGTGGTCAGACTTTTACACGTGTTCAACCTGAGGCCCCATCATCCACAGCCCCAGAAATCTTTGAAGCACCAATGCCTTCTGACTCACCAATGCTCACTCCGGCGCCAGAAAATACTCCGAAGAAATCACTAACAATTGCTCGAGAACTTCGTTCACAGGATGATGAAGATGAAGATGATGATTACTATGAAGATTCCGATCAAGATAATGATAGTGAAGACGATGACGATGAAGACGATGACGATGACGACGATTACTACGAAGAGTTTGAGCAAGACGAAGATTAATTAATGTTTCACAATGAGGAAGTCTGGGGAACAGTCGTCTCCTTTCATATTCCAAATCAGGGTGTTGCACCTTCTATAGTGACAACTTTTCTCAACGATGCGGTTGCTTTTGTCCATGAAGTTGATCAGCAGTTCTCGACCTACAAAGAGAGCTCTGAAGTTTCACGAATTCGACGCGGTGAATTATCGATAGTGAATGCCTCGATGAATGTTCAATATGTGTGGGAGCAATGCGCCTACATTCGCGATCTCACCGGTGGTGCATTCGATCCCTTTCAAGAGCGACTTGGTGGATTTGATCCTTCGGGATACGTTAAAGGTTGGGCGGCCGATCAGATCGCGATTTTGGCAAAGGGTGCAGGAATAACGCGATTACATATCAACGCCGGCGGCGATCTCACAGTGCGTGGCGGAATGGATGATGAGAAACCGTGGATGATCGGTATTCAACATCCCAAGCGAGCTGGGCGTATCGCGGCAGTTATTCCAATGCGCGATGGCGCTGTGGCAAGTAGTGGCAGTTACGAACGAGGTGCACATATTTACGATCAATCCACAAGCGCTATCGCTATTGGGGCGCTGGCGAGTTCGGTCTATGGTCCAGATGGCGGTCTTGCTGATGCATTAGCTACGGCGTTGATGGTTTCTGGGCGAGCTGGGGCGCCGTGGTTTCTTGAGCCAGAACTTGCCGAATATGGCTGCTGGGTGGTCGATCGTCACGAGGAAACGACCTGGTCAGTGCGTTGGCCCGAGCGATCTTGAGTTATCGCAAATTACTTGCAACTCGCAATCTCTTTACCTGGCTATTACCCTTTCCCTCATGTTCGCGAAGAAAGAAGTGTCGCTAATTAAGCGACGCACGATCGATTACGGTCGCGCCACCTCTTCGCGCTGTCTTGCTTAGCCACTAACAATCTCATCGATTGTCGAATCGCCCGCGTAAGTGGCGTAAGAATAAAAATTTTCCCACCTTTTCATGTTCAATAAATAGTTTTAGGAGAGAGATATGTCGAAGCAGATTGATGTGCGCGGTGCACGATTTGGTGCACTGCTTACTACTTTTGTGTTGGCGCTGACGTTGGCGACGGAATCGTGGATTCTTGCCCTATGGCAAACTGCGGTATTCGCGATTGGAGCCAGCTTCGGTCCAGCACGAACCCCCTATGCATCAATCTTTCGCGCAGTTGTGAAGCCGCGCCTTAAGTCTTCGCCCACATTTGAGGATGAGCGTCCTCCACGATTTGCTCAAGCAGTTGGTTTCCTCTTTGGTGCGAGCGCACTTATAGGTGCAGTTAGCGGCATCTCTCTCCTATTTACTCTCGCAATTGCATTTGCACTCGGCGCTGCATTCTTGAATGCAGCCTTCAACTTCTGCCTTGGATGCAAGGTATATCTGCTATTTGCCCGCGTATTTAAAGGCAGCCACGAGGCGGTAGCGAAGACCCCTGCCAGCGTGCAGTAGTAGTAACGATTTCGCTCTAGTCTTATCCCATGAGAGATGAGCTCCGCGAGCGGGGATTACGCCTTACCCCGCAACGAGAATTGGTGCTTACCGCTGTTCGAGCTCTTGGGCATGCGACTCCGGAAGAAATCGCTGAGTACATCCACCGAACTCATCCCAGCATCAACCTCTCCACCGTCTATCGAAATTTAGAGACGCTTGAAAATGTAGGCCTGGTGTTACATAGCCATCTTGGCCATGGTGGAGCGCCCTACCATGCGGCAGAGGAGTTAAATCATCTCCATTTGGTCTGTGGCAAGTGCGGCAGCATTGGAGAGGCGCCGATCGAGACCGCGGCAACATTCGTTAATGCGCTCGCCGATGACTATGGATTCAAAACCGATGTCACACATTTTGCTGTCTACGGGAAATGCATTAACTGCTCTGACGGATCATGAGCGCAGTATTTGTTGAAGGCGGTCCAGACGACGGTGCAATCTGGCACTTTGGTGAGCCAGTCAAAGAGCAGCGGGCTCTCGAGGAGGGTAAAGCTTTTGCCAATTTAAGCCATCTTCCAGCTGTTGCAATTACAGGGGTAGATCGACTGACCTGGATCCATTCACTTTGCACACAAGATGTCGAACATTTACAACCGGGGGAATGGAAGAGCGCTTACATCCTTGATCCACAGGGACATCTCGAATTTCCATTACTCGTGATTGATGATGGAGATACGCTCTATCTCTTTACTGAAATTGCAACAGCGCAACCTTTAATCAATTTTTTGAATTCAATGAAATTTATGTTGCGTGTTGAAGTGCGGGATGCATCGACAGAAGTTGCACTTTTTAAAGCACCCGGATCCACTGATTTAATTGGTGGCCCATATGCGCTAGTGCCACGTGCGGAAATTGAATCTATGACATCGAACTTCGCTTTGACTGCTATGCAGGTGGGAACGTGGGCCCTTGATGCCTTAAGAGTGGCAGCGGGGCGACCGCGTTTTGGTTTTGAGAGCGACCAAAAAACCATTCCTAACGAGTTAGGGGTACTTAACATCGCGGTGCATATGAATAAAGGTTGCTATCGCGGACAGGAGACTGTGGCCAAAGTGTTTAATCTAGGAAAGCCACCTCGTCGCCTCACTCTGCTTCATCTTGATGGTTCTGGCGTAGATCTGCCCACCTCTGGAAGCCCAGTCACTCTTGATGGAAAAAATATTGGCGTACTCGGCACAGTTGCGCGCCATCACGAACTTGGCCCAATCGCCCTAGCGCTCATCAAACGTTCCGTCCCAATGGAGGCAACAGTCACTGCAGGAACGGTGCTTGCAACACAAGAAGAGATAGTCGCGCCCTAGATGTCCCGCCAAATCACTATCTACTCACGCAAAGGCTGCCATCTCTGTGAAGTTGCCCGAGAAAAGATTGATGAGCTACAACCAGAATTTGGATATCACGTTGAAGAGAAATTCATTGACGGAAATCAAGATTTAGTCGAAAAATATGGGGAGCAGGTACCTGTAATTCATATTGATGGCAGACCACACGATTTCTTTCGCGTAAATGAAGAGCGATTTCGAGCTGCGCTTACTTAAAGTTCGATGTCTCCGATAAGAATGTCATCAGCATCAACGATCCGATAGGAATAACCCTGTTCGGCTAAAAAGCGCTGGCGATTTTGGGCGAAATCTTGATCGACCGTATCGCGAGCAACCAGCGTATAAAAGCGCGCAGTTCGACCATCAGCCTTAGGGCGCAAGATTCTCCCAAGGCGTTGGGCTTCCTCTTGCCGCGAGCCAAACGCTCCAGAGACTTGAATGGCTATCGTCGCTTCAGGTAGATCAATCGAAAAATTCGCGACTTTTGAAACTACCAATGCGTTGATTTCACCCTCACGAAAACCTTGGAAGAGCTCTTCACGTTCTTTTATCGGTGTATCACCAGTGATTACTGGAATACCCAATTCGGTGGAGAGCGCATCGAGTTGATCGAGATATTGCCCAATAACAAGAACTTGATCGCCCTTATGTTTTTCGACAAGTAATTTCGCTATTGCACCTTTTGTGCGAGTGGTCGCACAGGTTCGATATTTATGTTCTGGCTCTGCTGTTGCATAGAGCAACCGCTCGGCATCGGTGAGGTTTACCCGCACCTCGACGCATTCTGCAGGAGCGATGTATCCCTGCGCTTCTATTTCTTTCCAGGGCACGTCGTACCGCTTAGGCCCAATGAGCGAGAAGACTTCACCTTCAAGACCATCTTCACGAACTAGCGTTGCGGTGAGTCCAAGTCTGCGCCGAGACTGAATATCCGCAGTAAATCGGAAAATTGGTGCTGGAAGTAAATGCACTTCATCATAAATAATCAATCCCCAGTCATGTTGATCAACCAAATCCAAGTGGGCATAAACGCCACCTCGTTTGGTGGTGAGCACTTGGTAGGTAGCAATAGTTACTGCGCGAATTTCTTTCTTGGAACCAGAATATTCGCCAATTTGATCTTCAGTTAGGGAAGTTCGTTTGAGAAGTTCGTTTCGCCATTGTCGCGCCGCAACAGTATTCGTCACCAAAATCAAGGTCGTAGCTTGTGCAAGTGACATCGCAGCAGCGCCAACGAGCGTCTTTCCGGCACCGCAGGGGAGTACGACAACTCCAGAACCACCATGCCAGAAACCTTCAGCAGCAAGACGTTGGTAGGGGCGAAGTTTCCAATCGCTCTCGTGCAGTTCGATTGGGTGCGCCTGACCATCGACATAACCGGCCATATCTTCTGCAGGCCAACCCAACTTAAGGAGCGATTGCTTTAGTCGACCGCGTTCACTAGGAAAGACTTGGATTGTTTCGCTATCGATTCGCTTACCGAGCATTGGTTGAACTTTTTTGGCACGAATCACTTCTTCCAATACAGCTGAATCGGTAGTAGTAAGAATCAAGCCATGAACTGGGTGCGTTTCGAGGCGAAGTCGACCATAGCGCGCCATCGTTTCTGCGATATCAATGAGAATCGCATGCGGGACCGCATATCGTGAATAGCGAAGTAATACGTCGATGACGCTCTCAGCGTCTAAGCCTGCAGCACGCGCATTCCAGAGCCCAAGCGAAGTGAGTCGATAGGTATGGATGTGTTCAGGTGATCGCTCCAACTCTGCAAAAGCAGCAATAGCGCGACGACAATCGTCGGCAGCGCCGTGGTCGATCTCGAGTAAGAGCGTCTTGTCACTTTGGACAATGAGTGGGCCATCAGCCATTTGGATTATTCACTAGATCCTTAATGAGAGCGTGGAGGAATTCGATCTGGGAAGAGACGCCTTTTGCGCTAATCCATTCACCTTGCGCATGTGCATTTCCGCCAATGGCTCCTAAGCCATCAAGAGTTGGAACGCCAGTCGCCGCCGCAAAATTCCCATCACTTGCACCACCAACAGCCACTCCGAGCAATTCTCCGCGCCCGAGCGCGGCATAAACCCGTTTCGCGCGTTCAAATAGATCTTTTGTGGACGTTGGTTGCAGCGGTGGTCGATTGATTCCACCAGTGATGACAATTTGTGCGTCAGGATGTTGCGGTTTCAATTGATGGAGCGCGCGCTCGATACGTTCTAATTCACTCATAGCAAAAGATCGACAGTCGACGACAAGTCGCGCAAGAGCGGGCACAGTGTTTGTGGTGGTACCTGAGGTTAATACTGTTGGAACGGCAGTCGTTTGAAATTCCGGATTAGCAAGTTTTTCGATTTCAATAACCAAGTGAGCCATCTCGGTAGTGGCATTGATTCCCTTTTCTGGCTCAAGTCCAGCATGTGAAGCACGTCCATGAACTTCGATGACAAAATCGGCAGTTCCTTTGCGTCCAGTTTTCACAGCTCCATTTATTGATGCTTCCAATACGAGGACCGCTTTTGCATTTCGTGACGACTCTTCAATCAATGCTCTTGAGGCTTTGGAGCCCACCTCTTCATCGGTCGTACAGAGCATCGCAACCGAACCTGTGATTTCGCGAAGTGCATAAACTGCCTGGATAAATCCAGCTTTCATATCAAACGATCCAGGTGCAGTGATGCGATCGCCATCTACTTGCCATAACGGTTCGAACGATCCTTTTGGCCAAACAGTGTCAAGATGGATGAGCAGTAAAACATCTGCCGGTTTTGCACCCCACCATAAAATCGGCGAGCCATTTACCTCTGAGATGCTTCCAGCGCTGCCAAGAACTTCTTTACAGATTTGGTTTGCTTCGTGCAGCACTGCATCAAGAGCGGCTCGGTCATCACTGGGGGATTCGATGCGAACTAATCGCTCGATATCTGCCAAATAGTTGGGGGTAGCCGTCATGGTGTAAGTCTGCCTTATTCGACTATCGCTACGCCTGAGATGCGACTCACTGAGAACCGAAGTACCTCATCGCTTCGATGGTCGTAGGCCATCAAGATCCCCGCAATGAGGTGGATTGGCTCGATGACTCGCTCGCTCAATCCGCCATCACTATCGGCATATCCGATGGTCACCGTCGCCTTTGATTTGATGGCCAAAGCCAAAGTAGCCATCGTCTCACTCGGAGTTCCAGCAATCACCGGGGCGCTCTTGCGATGCGTTGCCGCTTTGTCGCCTGCGCGAAGCGCACGTAGCGCCGCATTAATTAAATCTTCCGATGGGGTCGCTAGATCTCCAGAGATTCGTGGCGGACGCGGTTTGGCTTTAGTTCGCGCTTTATCGTGTTTGCGAGCAATGAGCGCACCGTCGCGGTCTTCGAGCGCTGGAAAATAACCTGACTCAACTAAAGCATCGATTGCCTCATGAGTATCACCTTCAGTCATCAAGACCGTATTACTTAATTGTCGAAATTGCAGGTGTGCTAATTTCTTATCGGCGAGAATTGCAGCGACTAATGCCTCATCTTCACAGCGAATATAGGAGCTAAAGCTAATTCCAACCCGTAACTTTCCATACCTTTTTCCAATATCAGAGATCATGTACTCGAGCGGTTGTGGTAATGGAGTTTTAGATATCTTTGCTAAGAATTTTTTGATTTCATCACTACTTCTGCCATTGTCGAGGGCGCGACGAATCGAATGTTCAGATAATCGATAGACAGTCGCACCTCCTTTACTCTCAATATTTGCGATGAGTGACATTTCTCGAGCCAAATCAGCATGTAATGGACCAGGAGCAATAGCTGTGTTATCCGCTTGAATAAGAATGTAGTCAATCTCTTTAGGCAGCAACTCTTGCATTCCGATGCGCTCAGCAGAATTTAGCAATGCAGTTCCGAAGGAGGAGAGCGCATTTCTTCCAGTTAAACCAAGCCACTGTGCCTCCCGGGCAATCCAGTGGACAAAGTCATGGTGGCTACCAAATGCCCTGCGCGGCCGCTCCCATTTCATGCGTTCGGCTAGCGCACCCACATCTACGGCTGATGGAGCGATTTCTGCATAGAGATTAAGCGTCACCTTTTTAATGTGTCCGATAGCGCTTCGATCAATCTCAGGTCCTAGCGGTGCGATGTAACCCCGCTCGCTTTTGCCAACTAGACCTGCAACTCGTGAAGTGGCGAGCCAATTATTGGAAATCTCCACCCATCGCTCTTCCAAATTTCGATTACGCCAAATATCAAATGCTGGCGTTGGCAAAAAATCTTGATCGTTATGAAGGGCGATGAATCCAGATATGTACGCCAGTTCAGCAATAAAGATTAAATATTTCTCATCTAATCCAAGTTCGTCACTGGCACGTTTTATTTCACGAACACCAATCCCACCTGAGCGCAGCGCCGCTGCAGGTTCGCCAGCCCAAAAATGGAGCAACTCTTCAATGTGATGAAGCACTTCAAGCGCTGCACCAATTGCAGCGCTATCGACATCCTCGAAGGTAAGTGACTTTCCGATATAGGAAGGTGGAATATCCAATCGCTCTTTGTGGACGCGATTTCCACGAAGGTAGATGCCTACTTCACGCGGTAGTGCAACGGTTTGATTATCAATAGGTGTGAGGAGTTGATTTTCCAGTAACCAGGAGACGGTCGAGGAGGGACGTTTCACATCGGTTACCGTGCCGCGCGGTGGACCCCAGGTGAGTTTGTCGAGCATTGCGCGCGCAGCAGGTGGTGCTTCATCAATCTTCTTTACCCAACGTTTTCGATCGCTGAGCCCTACTGGCCCAAGCCCTGCAGGTTCTGGGCCAAGTGCATCTCGAACGCTGTTAAGCACTCTGAACTGGTCTTCGTCGATATATATAAGTGCCAGTTTGAGAAACTTTTCGACCGGGGATGCGGCATTTGCTCCAGCAATCTCGAGCACAGATTCCATGGTCACAGGCTCAGCAAGTACTGAAAGTATCTCCAAAACTTGAATTTCCCAGGCGTTCAATCCATCAATAACTCGAGTGATACTTGGAGCTGAAGTTGCTCGCGCTGCGAGTGCGCTTATGTCAGTAGGAAGTGGTGAGAGTAAATCTGGGCGTGCGCTGAATAGCGCCTGGAGATTTTCATCACTACGTGCGCGCAACTCATCAGCCAACGAGCGGGTGGGACGAAGGGTCGGAGACATAACCTGCCTACGCTACCTGAAGGTGCGCAGGTTATGCTCACCGTATGAAAACGCTCGTCCATGTGGTTCGCCATGGCGAGGTAGAGAATCCAGATGGCATCCTCTACGGTCGCCAAGCAGATTGGCATCTCTCTGTTCGCGGCCGTGAGATGGCTGAAGTTGTCGCTAAATGGACCCACGGGCGAGATATTGCAGCGGTGATCGCCTCACCTTTGGAACGCGCTCAAGAAACTGCGCAACCAATTGCAGCGCTTCATAAATTAAGTATTCATACCGACCCTCGATTAATCGAAGCTGCAAATGTTTTCGAAGGAAAAAAATTTGGCGTTGGCGCAAGCACTGGTGCGTTATTGAAACCATCGGCATGGCGCCATTTATGGAATCCGTGGCGGCCATCGTGGGGTGAACCTTATCGAGAGCAAGTGGAGCGCATGATGGCGGCTATCAATGCTGCTCAAGCATTAGCCTCCGGGAGAGAAGCTATTTGCGTATCGCATCAACTACCAATTTGGATACTCCGCTCTGCAATCGAAGGGCGACCGTACTTTCACGATCCACGAAAAAGAATCTGTTCGTTGGCTTCGGTTACGACTATGATTTTCTCTGACCAGGGAGTAATAGAAGGAGTGGAGTACGCCGAACCTGCAGCGCACTTACTTCGGGCAAAAAAATGAAATCAAAAAAAATTTTAGTTCTCATCATGGCTTTGATGACATCCTTAGTACTAACTAGTTGCAGCGGCGGTGGAACAGCTATCGATGAGAGTTCCTATGTTGCTGGCGATGGCGTCGTCACAGTAGTTAAACGAGCAGATCGCAAATTAGCGCCCCGAATAACCGGTATGAGCACGACTGGATCGGTGGTTTCACTAACACCTGAAAAGGTTGCCCTGATAAATGTATGGGCATCATGGTGTTCGCCCTGTAGAGCAGAGGCGCCAATACTCGAAGAGCTATCAAAGAAGTATCCAAACGTCGAGTTTGTAGGTTTATTAACCCGTGATTCTGTCGATAGCGCAAATGCCTTCATCAAGAGATTTGCCATAACTTTTCCTACTATTTCTGATGATCAGATTCTTTTGGGCTTCAGACAAAGTCTGCCGGTCGCAGCAATCCCAACTACTTTTTTGATTGACAAAGAAGGCAAAGTTGCAGCTCGCATCTCTGGCGAGATCACCTTCTCATCTGTTAGCAAACTTCTGGATGAGTTGGTGAGCGAATGACGTTTTTCTCATTGACGGAACAAGTTTTGCAAGGTTCAGTTCTACTTGCTTTTCCAATCGCAATATTTGCGGGGTTAGTTGCTTTTCTCTCACCATGTGTGCTGCCACTCGTACCTGCATATCTTGCATATGTATCAGGGCTGTCAGGAGCCGAATTAGAGAGCCCAATCAAACGTACTCGAGTAGTCCTTGGCACTTCACTATTTATTATGGGCTTTAGCTCAGTCTTTATCTCCTATGGTGCGCTTTTCGGGGGAGTTGGTAACACTCTTTTGGTCCGTGAGCGAGGCATTAGTCAGATACTTGGAGTGTTCACGATTCTGATGGGCTTGCTCTTTCTCGGAATCTTCCGGGGAAATAGGCAGTTCCGGCCTAGGCTAAAGACCGATGGTGGATTACTTTTCGCTCCATTCTTAGGAGTGCTCTTTGCTATTGGTTGGACGCCATGCATCGGACCGACGCTTGCGGCAGTGCAGGCTCTTGCATTAAGTGAAGAGAGCGCAGTTCGCGGCGCATTTCTCTCACTCGGGTACTGCATCGGATTAGGTTTACCATTTTTACTAGCAGCATTTGGAATTGCTCGAGCAATCAGAGTCTTCAAACGATTGCCAACCCGCGCACTTTCTTATATCGGAGGCATCTCGCTCATACTTCTAGGTATCGCACAATTAACTGGTGCGTGGACCGGAATTGAAGGCTGGCTGCAGCGATGGGCATCTTCCTTTGTGGTGGCTTTATGAGCGTTACTAATATTTCCTACGACACCCAACCACCACAATTGAGTGGTATCGGTTTTTTACGTTGGATCTGGCGACAACTCACCAGTATGCGAACTGCGCTGGTGCTCTTGCTGCTTTTGGCAGTCGCGTCGATTCCAGGATCAATCTTCCCGCAGCGATCCCAGAATCCGCTACAAGTAAATGAGTATTACGGAACTAATCCCGATCTAGCTCGCTGGCTAGATAGATTCTCACTCTTTAATGTTTTCTCGTCTCCATGGTTTAGCGCGATTTACATCTTGCTGTTCATCTCACTCATAGGCTGTGTTGTTCCCAGAACGTGGGAGCACTTCAAGAGCGCGCGCGCGTTACCGCCAATGACTCCCAAAAATCTCGAGCGTCTTGAGGAATTTAATGAATTTGTGACAACAAAGAGCGAAGGAGAAATTCTCGAAGTTGCAAAATTAGAATTTAAGCGACGAAGATATCGTCTCCGTATTCTCTCTGAATCAATTGGTGCAGAAAAGGGTTTTATTCGCGAGACTGGGAACCTGCTTTTCCACCTCTCATTGATTCTCTTACTGGTTGGTGTTGCATATGGATCACTAGGGGGAATGCGAGCTGACGTGATTGTCAGTGAAGGCGAGACTTTCACGAATGTTGCAACAAGTTATGATTCGCTAAGTACGGGTGGACTCTTCTCGATTGACGACATCCCACCGTTCACAATTAGCGTCAAGAAGTTCACTGCTAAATATGATCTGGTTACTAATGCGCCAATTGACTATCAACTCGACGCTCAAGTGATAGATGAACCTGGAAGTGCACCGCGCAATGTGGTTGTCAAAGTTAATAAACCACTGACTTTCGGCGACACTAGGGTGTATCTCCAGGCTAACGGATATTCACCTATAGTTACGGTGCGAAACAAAGCGGGTGAAATTGTCCTACGCGGTCCGATTCCATTCCTGCCGCAAGATGGAAACCTCACATCAATTGGCGCCATCAAAGTTCCTGACATGGAGCCGCAATTGGGGTTTGTATCGAAGTTTCTGCCCACTGCTGAACGGAGTGCAGAACGTGGTGGATTCTCGACGTATCCCGAGGCTCTAAAACCTTTACTTGATCTTGCAGCATGGAGTGGGGATTTGGGTTTGGATTCAGGAATTCCACAATCGGTCTATCGCATAAACACTGAAAAGTTAACGCAAATCGGATTAGCGGCGTTATCACCAGGACAGAAATGGGAAATACCTGGAGGAGTTGGCTCCATCACATTTGATGGATTTACTCCATGGGTAAACCTTCAAGTGGTGCGCGATCCAGGGAAGGCTTATTCGCTGGTCGGTGCGATTTTGATTTTGTTCGGGTTACTTGTGTCACTCTTTGGACGTCGACATCGAATCTGGGTTCGCGTGAGCCAGAGGGATGGGGATACCATCGTTCAGGTAGCCGGTTTAACGCGTTCCCCAGGACTCGATGAAGAAATCAAGACGTTAGTCAAAGTTCTTCAAAAAAGTTCACAGCCAGATAAGGATAAGAATGTCGAAGAGTGATTTGGCTTTTCTCTCAAATGATCTCATTTATGCCAGCATGGCTATCTGTGCACTTGCATTCTTAGTCTTCGCGTACGAACTTGCATGGTCGATTCGAGTAGGCGAGGAAAAAACTACGCTGACTCGTCGAAGCAAAGTATTACGAATCGCTCAAGCGCTGACCATCCTCTACTTTTTCATTCTCCTAGCAGGAGTAATAGCCCGCGGACTCTCAGCTGGTCGTGCGCCGTGGGGAAATATGTACGAGTTCTCGATTACTGGGGCTCTTGCATTTACTTGCGCATACTTAGTGGCATCATTGAAATACGAAGTTCAGTGGCTCGGCATCTTGATCACGTTTGCTTCGCTCTTAACTCTTGGTACTGCAGTTACTTTGTTATATGTACCAAGCGCGCCATTGGTGCCCGCCCTTAAATCTCCATGGTTAGTAATTCACGTATCTGCAGCGATTATCTCGGGTGGGGTCTTTTTACTAGCCAACTGCATTGCCGCTGCCTATTTGATTCTCGAACAAGTTGAAAAGAAAAGAGCAGGGCTTCGTCCGGTATGGGCCGAGCGCTTGCCCAAACTCGATACCCTCGATCAACTTTCCTATCGCTTAGTTGCTCTTGTCTTTCCGTTATGGACTTTTGCAATCATCGCTGGTGCGATTTGGGCTGAGGCTGCATGGGGAAGATATTGGGGATGGGATCCCAAAGAGACGTGGTCGTTCATCACATGGGTTGGTTACGCCGCCTATTTACATGCTCGGGTAACTGCCGGTTGGCGAGGGCGCAGAGCGGCATGGCTCTGTCTTATCGCCGGCTCGACATTCTTGTTCAACTACGTTTACGTAAATATTTGGGGAACAGGTAAACATACCTATTCAGGGCTGTAATTCGCTGGTTTGCTAATTAAAGCTTGCGCAAGAAATCTGGGTTGTCATCTGGCGGAATGATTTTCCGCGGCGGTTTTCTGAAACCTCCATTGCCGCGCCCGCGTTGCTTTCCGATGACTAGCCATGCAATGCTGACAATTGGCGAGGGGCTAAACAAAACGATCAGCAGTAACCAAGCCCACTTGGGAAGTCTTTGGACCTCTTCCTGCGGGGTGCGCGCGCAGTCGACGAAGGCATACACAGTGATAGCAATGGAGATTAGAAGAAGTATGCGCACCATGCGATGAAGTATATAAGGAATCTAAGTTAGGCGCTCAGGACCAATCCACTTGCATAAAAAATGGCGAAAAAGAGTTGAAAAAGGGCTGTGCGCTGCAATAAGCCAATCAGATCTCTACCGCCGGCACCTTTCAGAACTGAAAGTGAGAGGTAAAAGGAGAATGGAAGCAGAAGTGCTGTGAGCGCAACCCACGGTTTGCTGAAAGCAGTGAGCACCCCGATGAGATTACTTCCAAGAATGAGAATTGCGTAAAAAAATCGAGTGGCACGATCGCCCATAATGACTGCCAGGGTTCGTTTTCCGGTTTGAGAATCTTTAAGGCGATCACGTAGGTTATTTAGCACCAAAATTGCACAAGCCTGCGCACCAATTGGAATGGCCGCGACAAAGGCAAGCGGGCTAATTCTTAAACTCTGCACGTAGTAGGTTCCCACTACCGCTACTAAACCAAAGAAAACAAATACCGAAATTTCACCAAGGGCTCGATAACCGTAGGGATTTTTGCCGCCCGTGTAACCCCATGCTGCAATGATTGAGAGGGCGCCAACGAGAATTAACCAGAGTGAAGTTCGCAGCGCAAGCGTCAGACCACAGACTCCGGCAAGTGCAAAGAATAGAAAGGCGGTAGTTCGAACATTTTTTGGCGCAGCTTTCCCACTTCCAACTAAGCGCATCGGGCCAACACGTTCGGTGTCGGTACCTCTAATTCCATCCGAATAATCGTTGGCGTAATTGACACCTATTTGCAGCGTCAAAGCGACCAATAGCGCTAGAAAGGCGTTCATCCAATGCGGATCAGGCGCTGCTAGTGCAGTGCCGACGAGCACAGGAGCAAGTGCAGCTGGCAATGTGCGCAAGCGCGCACCGCTAATCCACTCACGCACCGTTGCCATATGGCCTCGACTTCCTTTCGAATAACTGATTTATCAAAGAGCTTCTGTGGCCTCTGAACTCATTAAATATTGACGATTGATTTTTCCATTTGCCAGAGTTGGGATAGTAGAGAGTAGTAGTAAAGATCTAGGTGCCGCCACCTTACCAATGCCGTCAGCGACTAATCGCCTAATCTCATCCAGCGTCGGCGGTACTTCATCAGGGCTCGATCTCATGATTACTCGAATTGATTGGCCCCACTCTTTGTCAGGTATTCCGATGACATGTATCTCTCGGGTTGGAAAATGTTCTTCCAAAATCTGAACGATGAGATTTGGTGAAACTTTCTCTCCTCCGGAAATCACTACATCGTCAGCTCTTCCATGCACAAGTAACTTTCCTGCACTTGTGATTTCACCTTCGTCACTTGTGATAAACCAACCTTCGACAAAAGAATTTTTCGTAACAACTTCGTTA
>VFQT010002646.1_pt1 | contig 17909 bp, 14 predicted proteins | sample 3512381 | NCBI WGS metagenome assembly VFQT01 (sample SAMN10412376, study PRJNA504923) | tailings metagenome | isolation source: Relicate 2 Philex TSF3 active mining site | place: Philippines: Tuba, Benguet | collected 2017-08-29
TTTTACTATTTATTCACAAGAATCTTCTTGGTATCAACTAATTTTTACCAGTGCCGGTTTTTTCAAGCTTCAAAAATCAATAAATATTACAATTATAGTCTTATTTTTAATTAAGCAAATAACCTGCAAAACTCAAAAGAAGTCTATTTTACTTTACATACAGGACTAAAATTTTAATATTAGCTTATATCTTTGTGCTTATAATGCAATGTGATGTGTTTTAATATTGCGGTTAAACTTGATTGATATTAATTTGCTTCAAGCCTTTTAGCAAGATTTGTAAATACAGCTTTAAAAGTTTGCAAATGAGTTGTTGTATTGCCAAGAGAGCATGATACTCTAACCGCACATCTGGCAAGCTCTTTTGGTACGCTGCAGGCGGTTAAAACATGAGATAGGCTAACCTTAGACGAGCTGCAAGCCGAGCCGTTTGATAAGCATATATTTGCTAGGTCGTATTCAACCATCTGCACATTGTTGTCAAAGCCTGGCATGGCAAAAAATGTTGTGTTTGCAACTCTTGGCACACCTTCGCCAAAGATAATGCAATTGTTTTGTTGTAAAAAGCTTTCAAGCTCAGTTCTAAAGGCATTGCAATGATTTTGATATTTATTTAGGTAGTCTTGATTGTTGACAAGCTCAAGTGCCTTGCTTAAAGCTAGTGCTGCTGGTAAATTTTGTGTTGATGGGCGTTTAAACTTTTCCTGCCCTCCGCCAAACATTAAAGGCTTAAAATCAATGCCACTTTTATACACAAGGCAGGCAGAACCATGAATGGAGCCAAACTTGTGCCCTGCAATTGTTAAAAAGTCAAAGTCTTGAGTCTCGGTGCGGAGGTCCACAAGATCTTTGCCGACAAACTGAGAGGCATCGCCGTGTAGCAAAACCCCGTGCTGCTTGCAAAGGGTAACTAATGAGTCAAAATTTTGCAAAACGCCGCTCTGATTGTTTGCAAGGCAAAAAGATAATAAATTTAATGAATTTTGTGGTAGTTTTTTAAAAACTTGCTCCATAAAGCAAAGGTCTGCAAGCCCATCTTTGTCAACTGGCAAAAGCTGAGTTTTAGGGTGATTTATGGCACACTCGTGGTCTGTAGCAAGGGCAAAGATGTTTGCGTATTCAAGAGCGTTAAAACAAAGGTTTATGCACTCGGTTGCACTGGAGCAAAAAATTAACTCGTGACACATTGCGCCGATTGATTTTTTTGCCGAGACTCTTGCCTCTTCAAGTAGGTTTTTTGCCTGCCTGCCAAGCAAATGCACTGAGGAGGGATTTAGGGGAAGGTCAAAAACCTCAAGTTGCAAAAGATAATTTTTTACCTCCTTAAGCGGAGGGGTGGTTGAGTTGTGGTCTAGGTATATAATATCCTGCATATCTAAGCCTGCTCAGTGATTTTTAGCACATCTACGCCTGGTAGGGAGTTTTTTTCAAGATATTCCAAAAACGACCCACCTCCAGTTGATATGTACGAAAAGCTCTCAGATAGGCAGCTTGCGGCAACTGCGGAAACAACATCGCCCCCGCCGATGATTGAGTAAATCTTGCCTTCGTCAGTTTTTTGAGCTATGATACGCGCTATGCTCTCGGAGCCTATGTTAAAAGGTCGCTTTTCAAACACGCCAAAAGGTCCGTTCCACACCACTATCTTGCAAGCCTCAATTGCAGCCTCAATTGCCTTGAGGGCATTAAAGCTTATATCAACAATCATTTCATCTTGCTTAATGTTGTCAGTTGTTGCTATGCGGCAACCGCTTGGATTTGCAACATCTTTTGTTACAAAAACATCTTTAGCAAGTATTAGGTTGCAATTGTATTTTTTTGCATCGGCAATTATTGATAGTGCCACATCCTTGTAGTCCGGCTCGCAAAGGCTTTTACCAACTTCATAGCCTTCGGCATAATAAAAAGTGTTTGCCATGCCGCCCCCAATGATTAAGTTTTGTGTCTTTTTTACAAGATTTTTTAAAAGGTCAATTTTTGTTGAAATTTTAGAGCCGCCAACAAGGCAAGTGATTGAGTCCTTGGAGGAGAGGATTTTTTCAACATTATCTATCTCTTTTTGTAGCAGTAAGCCCGCAAAGGATGGTAAAAATTTTGTAATGGCATGTATTGATGCATGCTTGCGATGCGAGCAACCAAAGGCATCGTTGACATAAATATCGCCATAAGCGGCTATTTTGCTTGCAAAATAGGAATCATTTTGCTCTTCCTCTTTGTAAAAACGGAGGTTTTCAAGTAAAATCACCTCTCCGTCTTTAAGCTCCGAGCATTCTTTTGAGGCTTTTAATACATCGCCAGCAAAAAACACTGGGGTTTCAAGCTCTTGCTGTACGCAGCTAAGTATTTGCTTTAATGAGTATTTTTGATTAAACTCCCCATCTGGTCTGCCAAAGTGAGATATTAAAATGATAGCAGCACCCCTTTGTTGCAAAAATTTTATTGTAGGAACTATGTTAACAAGCCTTGTTTTATCAGATATAAATCCGCTTTGAATTGGCAGGTTAAGGTCGGCTCTTAAAATCACTTTTTTGCCAGCTAGACTTTGACTTTCAAAGTGCTCTGATAGTTTTTTGTATGGCATAAATTTTGTAGCAAAATAATTTAATTTGCAAAATTTACCTTTGCGGTTATATCAGCTGATGCTGCAAGCTTACCATCAATAAATGTGCTTGCGTTAAAGAGGCAGATGTCCTTTTTATGCTTTACAAAATTTGCTTTTGTTACTAAAACATCACCGGGCCTAACTGGTAGCCTAAATTTTGCATTGTCTATGGATAGTAAATAAACTGAGTTGCCAAGCTTATTGTCGCTTGCAAGACTCAAAAAAAACTTGATACCAAGCATACCGCATGCCTGTGCCATCATCTCAAGAGTAAGCACCCCCGGCATTATAGGCTCACCAGGGAAGTGTCCTGTAAAAAACGGCTCATTAATGGTAACATTTTTTATTGCTGTTATCGTGCCTTTTGTTGTGTCAAGCTCGGTTACTTTGTCTATCAGTAAAAATGGATACCTGTGCGGCAATATTGACATAATTTCTTTAATGTCGCAAGATATTGGCGGGTTTGTGCCTTGATTTGTGCCTTCCATTGTTTTAATTAAAATATATCAATCAATAAAGATAATTTACATTACTTCACTTTAAATTCTAACTTAATAAATAGCAAGTAAATTTATTTTAGGCTCTTGATTAGTCAAGAGCCTTTTAAATTATATCACTACTCCTCAGACTCGCCGGATCTTTTAGCTTGGAATTTTTCACAGATTGTTTTAGCAACGCCGTCTGGTACTTGAGCGTATTTGCTAAACTTCATTGTGTACTGAGCACGGCCTTGCGAGAGGGAACGCAGCGAGTTGACATAGCCAAACATATTAGCAAGAGGCACCTCAGCGGTTACAACCTGTGCATTACCACGAGGCTCCATGCTAGCAATTTGACCCCTTCTTGAGTTAATATCGCCCACTACATTACCCATGTATTCGTCTGGAGTTACAACTTCAACAGCCATGATTGGCTCAAGTAGTTTAACACCGCCCTTTGTGGCAAGTTGCCTAAATGCTGACCTTGCGGCAATTTCAAAGGCAAGAGTACTTGAGTCCACCTCGTGGTAGCTACCATCAAGTAGAGTTGCTTTAAAGTCAATAACTTGGTAGCCGGCAATAAGACCAGTTTTTTGAGCCCCCTCAAGCCCCTTAACAACCCCCGGGATGTATTCCTTAGGTATTGCACCACCAAAGATTTTGTCTTCAAAAGTGTAGCCAGAGCCAGCCTCTTGAGGCTCAAACTTAATTTTAACCTTAGCAAATTGCCCAGCACCACCAGTTTGTTTTTTGTGTTGGTAGTCTATTTCAACTCCTTGGGTAATAGTCTCCCTGTATGCAACCTGAGGTGCACCGATGTTAGCTTCAACACCAAACTCTCTTTTCATTCTATCAACGATGATTTCAAGGTGCAGCTCCCCCATTCCTTTTAAAATGGTTTGGTTTGTCTCCTTGTCAACCTCAACTGTTAAAGATGGGTCTTCGGCAACTAATCTACCTATTGCTGTAGACATTTTGTCTTGGTCTGCAATAGTTTTTGGCTCAACGGATACACTAATTACAGGCTCAGGGAACTCCATTCTTTCAAGAATAATAGGGTTTGCAGGGTCGCAAAGAGTGTCTCCAGTTGTGGTGCATTTGAGTCCAGCCAAGGCAACTATATCACCGGCAAAAGCCTCTTTTATGTCCTCCCTGTTGTTAGCGTGCATTAATAGCATTCTACCAACTCTTTCCTTTTTCTCCTTTGTTGTATTATCAACAGATATACCGGTTGTAAGCTTGCCCGAGTAGATACGGATAAAGGTTATGGACCCTACAAATGGGTCGTTCATAATCTTAAATGCAAGAGCCGAGAAAGGAGCATTGTCATCGGACTTTCTGGTATCCTCAGCCTCGTTTTTTGGGTTAATACCCTTAACATCTGGTAGGTCGATTGGTGCAGGTAAATAGTCGCAAACTGCATCCAAGAGCAACTGAACCCCCTTGTTTTTAAATGCACTACCACAAACAACAGGCACAAAAACATGGTTTATTGCACCTTTACGGATGCAGGATTTAATTTCGTCAACCGAAATTTCCTCTCCGTTTAGGTATTTTTCCATTAGGGATTCGTCTGCTTCAACTGCATTTTCAATTAAATCCGCCCTGTATTTTGTAGCTTTTTCAACATAGTCCGCAGGAATATCGTAGTAGTCAAAGTTTGCACCAAGCTCTGTACTCTCCCACTTAACAAGCTTCATTTTTAATAGGTCAATTATGCCATCAAAGTCCTCGCCTTCGCCAAAAGGCAATTGAGTAACTAATGGCTTTGCACCAAGACGGCTCACCATCATCTCAACACATCTGTAAAAGTTAGCACCGGTTCTGTCCATTTTGTTGACAAAGCATATTCTTGGCACGCCGTATTTATCAGCCTGTCTCCATACTGTCTCGGATTGCGGCTCAACACCTGCAACACCGTCAAAAACTGCAACGGCACCGTCCAAAACTCTAAGCGAGCGTTCAACCTCAATTGTAAAGTCAACGTGGCCAGGGGTGTCGATGATGTTAATTTGGCAATCCTTCCAGTAGCAAGTTGTTGCGGCGGATGTGATTGTGATACCTCTTTCCTTCTCCTGTTCCATCCAGTCCATTGTGGCAGCCCCCTCGTGCACTTCACCAATTTTGTGGCTTTTACCTGTGTAATACAAAATACGCTCGGTTGTTGTGGTTTTACCTGCGTCAATATGTGCCGCAATACCAATATTACGAACCAATTTTAAGGGATGAGTAGCTGACATAAACTAATAAAGACTCAATAAAAAATTAATAAATACAATAAAACCAAAGTCTAATTTATTAAAAACTATTTTCAAGAAAAACAAATTTTTTTATCAAAAAGTTTTATCGTAAAATAAACCAAAGTCAAACAAAGTTGAAATTTGCAAAACATTAAAGCCGTGCTGGTTGCCTATTAGGTGTTCTATTTTTACTATATCTTTTGCGGTTGTTATTAAGGCAAAGCCATCCTTTTTGTAATTTAAAAGCCTCAGCACTTCTTGCTTTGTGTAAGAGTGATGGTCGGCAAAGCCTATTGTTTTAACTGGCTTAATGCCTAAAAGCTCAAGGCTTTGGTAAAATTTTTGAGGCCTTGCAATGCCGCAAAATGCTATAACCTTTGAGTTTTGGAGGCTTTGTAAGGATGCATCATTTTTAAAAGCCACACTTGTTTTTGCCGTGTAAAAACTTGGTATTTTTGCAAAAAATGATTGATTTAAAGGTTTTTGCATACCTTGTGGCAAAATGGCAAAGTGCATGTCCGCCTTGATAAAAGGATTGCTAAGTAAGCACCTAAATCCACCGGCAGGAAAGGGGAGTTTGTTTGTGTAGTTTAAGGCACCATCCCACAAGATGATTGTTTGGTTTGGCTTAATTAAGCCCCCGTGCAGCCCATCGTCCATAATTGCAATATCAAAGTTTTGATAGGGTGGTTTTTTAAGGTCGCTTGCCTTGCTGCATAAAAACACTGGGGCTGTTTTGGATAGCAACACCGGCTCGTCGCCATACAAAAAGGGGTCAAGGTTAAGGTTTTTTGCAGAATTTACCTCGTAAAATCCACAAAGCTTACGCCCGTAACCTTTGGACAAAAAGCACACCCTCTTGCCCCTAGATAAGTAAAAATTTGCCAAGGCTATGCAAAAAGGGGTTTTGCCCGCTCCGCCCATTGTGTAGTTGCCAACAAGAATTGCTTTGATTGGAAGCTTGGTTTTTTTAATAAAAAAATGCTTAAAACAAGCATTTGCAAGGTAAGCAAGATAGTAAATTGCAGCAATCGGCAAAAAAAAATAGCTTGTGATGCGTGATGCAAAAGACTTACTATGCCAAAAAAATGGGGTTTTTAACACTATGTTTTAACTAAACAATCCAAGCTTTGGCAAGGTAAATATTAAGGCAAGATTTGCCACAAGAATCGCTACATTTATTGCAATTATAGCCTTTGAGGCAGTAGAGCAGTGATAAAACTTACTTGCTTCAGCCTCGTTTTTAAGAGGTTTAAAGTAGATATGATTAAGTATTTTAAGGTAATAAAAGCATGCAACAACAGATGCCAAAACACCAAAAATAGATGCAATAATGTATCCGTTAACAATTGCGGAGTACAAAACAGCAAATTTAACAACAAATCCAGCAAATGGAGGCACCCCAATCAATGAAAACACAGAGCATAAAATAAGAGCCGCTATAAGAGGATGTTTTTTTGCAAGCCCGTTTAAAGACTCAAGATTGACATATTTAACGCCGCTTTTTTGTTCCGCAACTGATATTAAAGACAAAAGCGAGAACACGCCAAGACCGTAAAACAAGATGTATAGCAAGTATATTGAAGGGCTTGGCATAAAAGGCGAGACAGAAGAAGATAAAACGCCCAGTGCCATAAATCCAGCATTTAATATTGCACTGTAAGCTATAAGCCTTTTTAAATTTGTTTGCCTTATACCACCAAAGGCACCTATCACAAAAGATGCACAGATGCAAAAGATTGAAACAACTTGAAGGTTTTGAACAAAGCTTAGTCCTGTGGTCCAGTAAGCAATCTTCAACACCAAGGCAAGTGCTATAAGCACCGATACCTTTGGCATGGTAGATAAAAGCATTAGTGGGGTTTTTTTTGTTGCCGTGTATAAGTCCGGCACCCAAAATTGAAACGGCGCACATCCAAGCTTGCCAAGTAAAGCAACAATAATTAAAGCAAAGCCAAAACTTAAGGATGCCTTGTTAGCTATTGGCGAAATAATCTTGCTTACATCAGCTGCACCGCTACCAAAGCCCAAAAGCTCACTTGAAATATTGGAAACGGATGTGATAATAATAGCATCAAAATTAAAATGCCCAAAGTTAAAGTATATAATTGATATACCATAAAGCAATAGACACGACATTACTGCGGAAAGTATAAAGTACTTCAAAACGCCCTCAAACTGGTCTTTTTTGCAAACCTTAAGCCCAGATGCGGCAATTATGTAGGCTGGTATTGCCTGCATCTCCAAAGCTAAGTACAAAGATAAAAAGCTTGTTGCACAAATTAAAAAAGCAGCACCAGAAAAGCATAGCAATGCCATGCCAAATAAACTAAAGGAGTTGACATCTTTGTAAAAGCAATAGATTGTAAAAAGAGCTAAAAATATTAGCATTATTAGCTTTGGCAAGGTAGTAGTAAAATTTTGCTGAGAAGAAAAATCGCGTACAAAATTGGCAAAAAGATTTTTTGAGGCAAAAAAGCCATCGTAATAATCTATGTAAGAATCTGTTTTTAAAGCCGCAGTGGCAATTAGTAATGCAATTGATATTGTTGCAAAAACATGAAAAACATCTTTTTTAAACTTACCATCCTTAATAAAGCACGATAGCATAAAACTTACAAAGGCGATAAAGACAGATAAAATCTCTGGCAAAAATGCCTTTAAAAAGCTAAGGCTAAAAACCGAAATCATATAAAAAAACTCACAAAATTTTGCAAAAAAACATTAAAACCAATTTTGTATGTTTTTAATTTTTAATCAAGATATTTTTGCAAAAACAATGTTTTATACAAAATCTAATTTTTAAGCCAAGAATTTTCTATTTAAAAAATGTTTTGTCTTTGGTAAATCTTTTTGTTGGCTTAAAGCCTAATGCCTTAATGCCCTTAATGCAGAAAATTACCTTTTAAGCAAAATTACTTGTATTTATTTAGATACTGATTTACAAATTATTAGTGATAAAGAATTGATTTTAGAATTGTATTTTTATGTAATGTTATTATGCCAATAAATCAAAACCTAACCCTTCCATTTACAGGGCTTTACACGGCTATGATTACGCCTTTTAAAAACGGTCAGATTGACTGGCTTGCCTTTGAAAAAATCATAGAATATCAAATTGCAAAAGGCGTTGATGGCTTGGTTCTTTGTGGCACAACTGGCGAGTCGCCAACTCTGTCGCACGAGGAGCATAATAGTGTGATTGAAAGAGGGGTAAAGATTGTAAAAAACAGGGTTAAAGTTATTGCTGGTAGTGGGTCAAATTCCACAAGTGAGAGCATAGAGCTAACAAAGCATGCACAAAAAAGCGGTGCAGATGCTGCTCTTGTAATTGCTCCTTACTACAACAAGCCAACGCAAGATGGTCTTTACGCTCATTTTAGGGTGGTGCACGATTCTACTGATTTGCCAATTATTTTATACAATGTACCTGGCAGGACATCAGTAAATATATCAGATGATACAATTGCAAAGCTTGCAGAGTTAAAAAATATAGTCGGCATAAAAGATGCAACAGGCGACCTTGCCAGAGTCTACACGCTAAATGCAAAGCTTGGTAAGCCTTTTACCTTGCTATCTGGGGAGGATATGACGGCAGTTTCGTTTAACGCATCTGGGGGGCATGGCATAATATCAGTTACAAGCAATTTATTGCCAGATGTTTGTGCTAAAGTTCAGGGGTTGTCGCTTGATGGTAAAATTGCTGAGGCAAATACAATACAACAAAGCCTTACAAATATCAATGCAATACTATTTATGCAAACAAGTCCGATACCAATTAAATATATTATGCACCTTGCTGGTTTTTGCGAAGCGGAGATTAGAATGCCTCTTTGCGAGCCTTCTAGCGAGCTTAAAGCTTTACTTGCAAAGGAACTTGCAAAGTGGAATGTAAGCTTTAAATAATTGCAAAAATTGATGACATTATCAACCGCAAGAGGCTTTAATTATAAAGCTAGCCAGTATGATAAAAATTCTGAGCTGCAAAAATTTATCGCCGAGCATTTGGTTTTATTAATTAAAAATCACAAATTTAACAATCCGCAAATTTTAGACATTGGCTGTGGCACTGGTTATGTTGCCGAGTTTTGCCAAAAATATCTATCGGTTAACAAGGGGCAGATTTACCAAATAGACTCATCGGAGCAGATGTGTAAAATAGCAAGTGTTAAAGCAAGAGCAGGGCAATTAGATTTTGATAAATTAGACATTGCTAGTTTAAATTGTTGTTTTGCTAAGAATTTTGAAGGTTTTAACATAATTACATCCTCAATGGCATTGCAGTGGAGCCTTGACATTGCTGCATTGTTTAACAATATACACAAATTACTTCACAAAGGAGGTTTGTTTGCCTTTGCGGTGCCATTGGATAGTAGTTTTATAGAGGTAAAAAACGCCTTAAGGAGCATTAATATTTGCCATCAAGGCTATATAAAAAAACTTTTATTAGGTAAAGATACATTTGATAGCTTGGCAAGCCTTGGCTTTGATGTGAAATATCAAGAATTATTTTTAAAAATTGATTACAAAAACCTTTTTGCTTTTTTTAAAAAAATTAATGGATTTGGTGGTAAAGATTTTGGCTTACAATCAAGATTTAGCGATTTAAAAAGCATTTATAGGCAAACAAATAAGATTGAAACAACTTGGAATATTGGGCTATTTTTGTGTACAAAATAAAAATTTGCATAATTTTTTAAAAAAATATTGACTATTATGCAATAGTGATATAACCTTATTTGTCTATGTTAATAGTGTTTTAAGTATAGTTTTTAAGGTTTATGTTGACAAACTCTACACATTTTTTTTACGACCAAAAACAACAAAAAAAATGGTATATAATTGATGCTACAGGGCTTTGCCTTGGTAGATTGGCTGTTGAAGTTGCTAAAATATTAAAAGGTAAAAAAAAAGCAACCTTTACTCCAAATAACGATTCTGGCGATTATGTAATTGTTACCAATTGCGAAAAGGTAGCTCTTACATCCAACAAAAGTTACACAAAAGTTTTGTATAAGCATACTGGCTATGCTGGTGGTATTAAGGAAGCTCGTATCAAGGATATTCTTAACGGTAAAAATCCTGCAAGAGTTGTTAAGCATGCGGTTGAGGGTATGTTTCCTCATCATTCAAAGCTCGCTTACGAACAACTAACAAAATTGTTTATCTACAAGGGCGATAACCACCCGCATGTCGCGCAAAATCCAATTAAGCTTGACATAGCGTCTTTTAATAGAAAAAACGCAGTAAGTAATGACAACAATTAGTAATTATTTTTTATTATTATGGCAACAACAACCAAAAAAAAATCAGAAGCTGAGGTAAAGGATGTTAAAAAAGCAACTCCTGCAAAAACCGCAAAAACAACAACAAAAAAAACTGCAACTCCTGATACTCAAATTTCTCAAAATATTACCGAACAAAAAGAAGTATTGCAAAACAGCGATGATACCTCAGTAAAATCAACAAAAAAATCCCAAGTTAAAAATAACTCCAAGCCTCTTTACACAAAGGCAAGAAGAAAAACAGCTCTTTGCGTAATTAGAGAAGTTAAAAAAGGAGGTATAGTTATTAACAACAAAACTCTTAAGGATTATTTTACCCCTGCTTATTTTGCTGATGTTGCCTTGCAACCTGTTAAGGTTTTAAAAGCTGCTGGGCAAAATTTTGACATTGCAGAGCTTAACATTGTTGCTTCGGTAAACGGTGGTGGTGTTAAAGGTCATGCGGAATCCTTTAGTTTGGCTCTTGCAAAATATATTTCCGGTAAAAGTGAAGAGTTTAAAAAAACTCTCAAGCAAGCTGGTCTTATTGCTACGGACTCTAGGGTTGTTGAAAGAAAACTACCTGGTTTCAGAAAGTCCAGAAAAAAAGAACAATTTTCAAAGCGTTAATTTTATATTTGTTTATTTCTATGTCTACTACTGTTAGAATATCAAACGTTGCAATACCTGCCAACAAAAGAATATTCATTGGTCTTAGCTACATTTATGGTGTTGGTGTGCCTTTGGCTAAAACAATCTGCGGTCAGCTTGGTATTAACGATCAGGCAAAATTTTCAGAGCTTAGCGATGAGCAACTTGCTGCCATAAGAACCTACATTACCAAAAACCTTGTTGTTGAGGCTGATCTTAGAAGAAAAGTGCTTGATGATATTAAGGCTCTTATTGCAATAAACTGCTATAAGGGTGTAAGGCACAAAAAAGGCTTGCCTGTTAGAGGTCAAAGAACCAAAAATAACGCAAGAACCAGAAAGGGCAAGAAAAAAAGCTCTTAAAATATAAGTCATATTAATCAATTTATATATTTATTTTTGTCTTTATAAATGTCTAACGATAATAAAAAAAAGTCAGGTGATAAAAAACAAGGTCAAGCTCTTGCTCAAAAAAAAAGAGTTAAAAATCTTGCTTCAATTACCGTTGCAAAATTTCACATTCTTGCAACAAAAAACAACACAATCGTTGTAGCAACAGACCCTAATGGCAACTCTCTTGTTGGTCAAGTTTCATCTGGTAAATTTTACAGGGGGGCAAAAAAATCAACTCCTTTTGCAGCTAAGGACATAACAACAAAGCTATTGGAACAAATCTTTTCACTCAACATAAAAACGATTGATGTTATTGTTAAAGGTATTGGCTCTGGTAGGGATGCTTCAATTGAGGCAATTAAAAACTTTTGTCTAAACAACAGCAGCTTTATTGTCAATAGCATTGCTGATGCTACGCCTTTTCCTCACAATGGATGCAGAGCTCCAAAAAGAAGAAGAGTGTAGCTATCTCCATAAAGCCTTTTGCAAGGTTTATAAGGGCTGACCTGCTCTTTACATACCTTGTTTATTTTAAGTTTAAATTTTATTAAAACATTAGTTAAGTTTTTTGCTATGTCTAATAAGGGTCAAGATTTTGAAATACCTGCAATCTACGACACAATCATCTTTCCAGACGAGATGACAGAGGAGGTTATCATTCCTGGTAAAAAATCTATCATATCAATTTATCCTCTTAAAAAAGGTTTTGGCACTACTATGGCAAATAGCCTAAGACGCACTCTGTTGTCCTCGGTGCATGGTGCATGCGTATCAGGTATTAAAATCAAGGGCATAACTCATGAGTTCTCGCCTATTCAGGGGGCAAAGGAGGATGTATCAACGCTTATTGCAAATCTAAAAAAACTTGCAATTTCTCTTGAATTTAATGAGGAAAAAAGAATTTCGTTCAAGATTGAAAAAAAAGGACCTTTTACAGCTGGTATGATACCTCTGTCAAAAGATATTACAATATTAAATCCTGAGCAGCATTTGCTTGAGTGCGTTTCTGTATCCACTCCAATTGAAATTGAACTATTGATTACTACTGGCTTTGGCTATGTTCCGGCTACCAATGCAATACAAGATGACGAAAAAGAGTATGCAATGATACATCTTGATTGTTACTATTCACCGGTTACCAATGTGTCGTTTGTTGTCGACGAACAGATGGTTTCCAGTAAAAAAAACCACGACAACTACGACAAAGTTGTTTTGACAATTGAAACAAATGGCTCAATAGCCCCAAAGGACGCCCTTAAGATATCCTCTTACCTTATTAGGCAGCATCTTAAGTTTGTTATTGACTTTACCGAGAAGGACCTTGGTCAGGTAGATTCTAAACAGCTTGATATCAATCCTAACCTTATTAAAAAAGTTACTGAGCTTGAACTTTCGGTTAGGGCTAGTAACTGCCTTAGAAGCGAAAGCATTACATTTGTTGGTGAACTTGTTCAGTTTACAGAGTCCGATCTTATTAAAACACCAAACTTTGGTAAAAAATCCCTTGATGAAATCAAGGAAGTTTTGGAATCTGTTGGCTTATCGCTTGGTATGACAATTGAAAACTGGCAAGAAATCAAGGAAAAATACATTCTTAGCAAGTAAACCAATGTCAAAGGAAGATGTAATTATATACTACGGCCTAGTAACCGAGCTTTTAAAAGATGCAAATTTTAGAGTTGAAATTGACACCGACGCAACCGAAAATCCAATACCAAAAAAGCTTGTTATATGTCATCCTTCTGGCAAGATTCGCACAAATAGAATCAAAATTGCCAATGGCGACAGGGTGAAGGTTGAGTTCTCCCCCTATTCAATAGACAAGGGCAGAATAGTTGAAAGAATGAAGGTGTAAAATTACACATTCCTCTTATTGTATCTATCTACTTTGGTTAAAAATATTTCTTTACCTCAGTGTGCAAAATATAAAAACTTGCTTACAAAATATATAACATCAATACTAAGCTAGGGGCGTAATAAGCATAATTTGCAAATGGATACAAAAAACCAAATATTACGATATGTGTCTTAAAAAGTAAAGTTAAAAAAATTTAATATAAATATTTTAGGTTGTGTGAATCATGGGTAATGCAAAAACTGAGTTTTTTATCATGCCACGATGGAAGCATTGTAATGAAAAATTGTAATGATAATTGTGTAAATAAATTCGGTGCCTTACCTCCCAAAAAACATAGCTAAAGAAATATTGTTATTGATGAGTCTAAATGCGAACCCCTTCAAAACTCTGTAGATAATGCTTTTAGTGGCTTACGCACCATAATGCTCTTAAAAATTAGACTTTGATAATTGTGCTGCCTCTACACCCCTACTACCCCTACTAACCCGTTAAACCATTTGGTTGCGAGCCTTTTACATCCGTCATTTTCAATCTAAACACTCTAAATCAATATTTGTTTGTAATAACTACCCAAAGAATGCACTTAAGTCATTATAATTATAGACTGAGTATGTTGACGCAAGTTGCAAACCCTGCAGATAGAGAGTTCCATCCGGCTCATCGCTCTTTCACCTTATTTATTAGCAAAAAACCTGTCGAACGCTTCTTGCGTTATGTAAAAACCTTGCCATCAATGTCTTTGAGAGTCTAAAAATACTAGAGAAAACGATATATTTTTTTGAAAAAACTAAATAACTGCACCATCAGAAACACTTAGCAAAGTTTTTATTTGTAGGCACTGCTAAATATTATAAAATGGCATTATGCCTGCTGTTTTTTGTTGCGTCAATATCAAAGGAAAAATACTTCACAATTTCTCTAAATTTAGGCTCAGAAATTCTTGCAGCCTTTGCAATAATTGTTTTTCCTGCTTAAAAATTAAGCTTAAGATAGTTTTGTTATATCTTTTAACCGAGGATGTGCGTTGCAATCAAATCTAGCTACCCACTGGAGTTGATTGGAGCTATTGGATATGGCTTAATCCAATAGCTTATTTACAATAAGATTTGCTGATGGGGCTTTGTTAATTAGTAACATCATCACTTAGGTTTGCGGCATTGTTAGGCGATGATTGCTCGCTTAATGCGTTAGCATCCAAAGCATCATTTGCTTCAATGTTGTTATTTAAGCTAGGATTTGCAAGGAAGCTCTTTGCAAGTTTTGCAAGTTTTGAACCCTTAAACCCAGTACCAACAGGTATAAGTTTACCAATAATAACATTTTCCTTAATGCCAAGAAGCTCGTCACTTTCACCGGCAATTGCTGCTTCGGTAAGTACTCTTGCTGTTTCCTGAAAGGAGGCAGAAGAAATAAAGGACTCGTTTTGCAAAGATGAATCGGTAATACCTTGCAAAATACGAGTAAATGTAGGAGTTCTGAGTCCAAGAGCTGCAAGTTCTTTGCTTTTTGCAACGGCCTCTCTGTATCCAATTTTTTGACCTATAGAGAAATCACTGTCACCAACATCGTCAATCGACACTTTTTGAAGCATGTATTTAATAATTACCTCAATGTGTCTGTTGTCAATTTTTACACCTTGTAATTTATATACAGATTGAATCTCTTCAATCATGTAAGATATAAGGCTTTTTACGCCACGGATTCTCAATATGTCGTGAGGATTGGAGTCGCCATCAGCAATTATCTCACCTTTTTTAACAACTGATCCATCGTGAACCAAGATATGAGAATCTTTTGCAACCATGTACTCAATATCCTCACTGCCGTCAAGAGGTCTAACAAGAATTTTCTTTTTGGATCTGTAGTGCTTTACCTCAGCAACTGTGCCGTCTGTCTCACTCAGTATTGCAGATTTTGAAGGGCGTCTTGCTTCAAAAAGATCAACAACTCTAGGCAAACCACCAGTAATATCCTTGCTTTTTTGTTCTGCTTTTGGCACTTTTGCTATAATGTCGCCAACGCTAATATCGTCGCCGTCCTCAACATTAATAACGGAAGATATAGGAAAGAAGTAACGAACAGCATTGTTGTTAGCAGTTTTAACATATGTGTCGTCGGTAGATTTAAGCATAATTCTTGGGTGAAGGTTGGACTTGATGATAACCTTTGTAGATACCCCAGTATCAGCATTATCCTCTCTGTAAGAAATATCTTTGATAAAATCGCCAAACTCAGCCTTACCGTTGTATTCGGATATTATTAGAGTGTTATAGACATCAGCCTCGTAAACTGTTTGTCCTTGCTTGATATCTTGACCATCCTTAACCAAAACCTTGCTACCATATGGTAGGATGTGTTTAAAGATGTCTTTATTGTCGTTTTCAATAATTAAAGATGCGGTGTTGCTAACAACATAAACATCGCCTTTTTTGTTTGATACAAACCTAGCATCAATAAACCTAATTTTACCCGATATAGTTGATTGAATAAAAGGCTTATCCATATGCTTAAACGCAACCCCTCCAACATGAAAGGTTCTCATGGTAAGTTGAGTACCAGGCTCACCAATGGACTGAGCAGCGATAATGCCAACTGGGTCACCAATTGTCACGCCCTCTTCCGATGTTAAGTTACGACCGTAGCATTTTGCACAAACGCCATACTCGGCTGCACAGGTAATAACCGAACGCACTTTTATTGTAGAAACATTGCTTGAGTCAACAATAGGCACGACAGATTTTGTAATTAATGTATTGGCAGGTAAAATTAATTTGCCAGATTTGTCTTTTAAATCCTCAGCAAGAGTACGGCTGTAACAAACCTCACCAAGACTTTTTATAACACGGCTACCGTCAAGCTCTGTGTAGACCTCAATACCATCTTCAGTTCCACAATCGTTTGTTGTTATGATACATTTGTGGGATACATCTACAAGCCTTCTTGTTAAATAACCAGCATCGGCGGTTTTAAGCGCAGTATCCGCCATACCTTTACGAGCACCATGGGCTGATATAAAGTATTCAAGCACGGTTAGACCCTCTTTAAAGTTTGATATAATCGGGGTTTCAATAATATCGCCATTTGGTTTTGTCATTAGACCCCTCATACCGGCAAGTTGCTTAATTTGTGCAACGCTACCTCTTGCACCAGAGTCAGCCATCATAAAAATGGAGTTAATATCAATGCTATTTGCGGTTTTAGAGAACTTCTCCATCATAGCATCGGTTACTTTGTTGATGCAAAATTGCCATTCGTCAGTAACCTTGTTGTACTTTTCACCCTGAGTAATGTAACCTTCGGAATAGCTGGATTCGTATTCTGCAATTTTTTTGTAGGATTGTGCTACAAAGTCTCGCTTTTCCTCAGGCACAACAATATCGTCTTTACCAAAGGACACGGCTGCAACTGTTGAATATTTAAATCCAAGTTGCAATACTGCATCCGCAAAAGATACTAAAACACTTTGAGGAAAATGCTGGTAGACATCACTAAAGATTGCCTCAATGTCCTTCTTTTTAAACAATTTATTAAAGGATGCAAAAGGTAATTTGTTTTGCCCTAGTGGTAGGCAAAAGAATAGCATAATACGCCCTGGGGTTGTCTCGTAGACTGTGCCATCGGTATTTTCGGAGTTAATAAAATTAATTTTTTGATTAACTTTAATATGACCAAGAGTTACTGCTGTAACAACATCTTTGTAGCCATAGTATGTTTTAATTTGAGGGACTTTTTTAGTATTTTTCTTACTAGCTTCATCAAGTTTGTAGTCAAGCATCAAGGTGATGTAGTAAAGCCCAAGTACAACATCCTTGTCAGGAGTTATGATTGGTAGACCACTTGAAGGCGACACGGTATTGCTTGTTGACATAATCAAAACTCTTGCCTCAGTTTGAGCCTCAAGAGAAATTGGCAAGTGCACAGCCATCTGGTCGCCGTCAAAATCGGCGTTAAATGCCTTACATGTAAGAGGGTGCAGTTGAATTGCCTTTGTATCCAAAAGCTTAGGCTCAAAAGCCTGAATACCAAGCCTGTGTAAAGTTGGGGCTCTGTTTAGTAAAATAGGGTGCCCTTTAACAACCTCGTCCAAAACTTCCCAAATCATTGGGTCTTTAAGGTCAAGCGATTCTCTTGAAGATCTAAATTTTGAAGAATCTCCGTAAAGCTCCATTTTAGCTATAACAAAAGGTCTAAAAAGTTCAATTGCTATAGCTTTAGGTAGACCGCATTGGTGAAGCTCAAGATTTGGCCCAACAACGATAACTGACCTAGCTGAGTAGTCAACACGCTTACCAAGCAAGTTTTGTCTAAATCTACCTTGCTTACCTTTTAGCATGTCAGCAAGAGACTTAAGCGGGCGGGAGCCAGAAAGATTTGTTACCTTAATTTTTTTGTTGTCAAGTAAGGCTTCCACAGCCTCCTGTAG
>VFQT010002647.1_pt1 | contig 17904 bp, 6 predicted proteins | sample 3512381 | NCBI WGS metagenome assembly VFQT01 (sample SAMN10412376, study PRJNA504923) | tailings metagenome | isolation source: Relicate 2 Philex TSF3 active mining site | place: Philippines: Tuba, Benguet | collected 2017-08-29
GGTGTTTATCTAGCGCGCGGCGATTATAGATGCGGGTGAGGGCATCCTGTTCGCTCTCGAGTTTGACGCGGTTGAGCTGGTCGAAGAGCTGGCGGAGCTGGCGCGCGACACTCTCGCTCTCCTTGCGGCGGGCGCGGTCGCGCTGGTCGACGAGGGCCTCGACGTCAGTCGCAAAGGAGCGCACCTGCTCGCGCAGTTCTTCGGGACGGAGGTTGACTCGGAGGGAGGCGCGGAGGCGCTCGAGGTGGCCAGTGAGGAGCTTATCGTTCGAGGTCTCCGTGGTGGCGGCGCGCGTCGCGGTCTGGGTGAGTTCCCAGATGGCGGCGCTGAGCTGGTTGACGATCGTGCGGACGTCTTGCTGTTCGCGCAGGCGCTCCTCGCCGAACATCGCGATGAGACCTCCCCAGTCGCGCCTCTGTTGGGTCGTCACTCCCGGCATGAGGGGGTGGGGACCGAGCGCCGAGATGTGGCGAATCCAGGCTTCGATTCGAGCCGCGGCCGCTTGGGAAGAAGGGCCAGGGAGGGGGTGACGCTCGATGGAGCGCAGCATGGACACGACGGCATCGATCGAGAGAGCGAGCTCTCGCTCGATGGCTTCGGAGTAAGACCTCGGCGGATTCGTATTCGGACGGGACGCAGTGGTAGGAGGAGGCTGTGCGGGCCGCGCGACGGTGGTGGGCGGGTTCTGGACCGGGCGGGCGAAGGTGCTCGTGATGGGGCCGCGCGTCGTCGGGTTAGTGGGTGGGATTGGGCCCGTACGAGGCGAGCCTGGCGGGCGCGGCTGGGTCGGGGGAAGCTCTGGCGCATTGGCGGTCGTCGGAAAACGAGTGATTGGACCGCCTTCCGACGGGAAGCGCTGAGGCATGCGCGCCTCGACGAGGCGGAGTTGTTCGCGGCGACGATGTTCAATGACCATCTGTACGAGGCCGCGCCAGTCGCGCTGGGTGACGCTCCGCTGGTCGCCGTGGTCGGGATGGGCGGCGAGGACGGCGATGTGACGGGCCCAGGCGTCGTAAAGGTCCTTTAGCCCGTTGCGCTCCTTTGGGTCGGCCGTGAGAGGGGTACCTCCGAGGGTCCGCAGGATCGCGGTGAGGGCGTCGACGGCCTGCGAGAATTCGTCGTAGAGCCTCTCGAGTTCACGGGCCTGGGGGCTATCGGGCTTTTCTGGCAACGACCTGGCTCCACCAAATGGGTCGTTGTGACTGTAACCCATTCGGTCGAGGTTGTCGCGCAAAGTGGTTGGAGTCGCAAGTGGGCCTGTTTCCGTGTCGACGCGGAGCCAGACGGAGTCCGTCGCTTCGAGAGGCCGGTGCGCATGGTTTTACGCACCGGCCTCTTGCCCGGACGACGACCTGTCGTTACCCCGAGAGGCCTGTTCGAACGCGAGAGGGCGACAGGACGGGGAGAGAGGCACAGATGTGGGCATTCATTCGGCTCGTGCGCGCTTGCTGGGCCTTCGGCTTCATCCTCGTGAGTTACCTCGTACAACTCGGACTGAGACGGCTCCTTCCAAAGACTGCCTGGGTCGAGCGTCGATGGGAGCGCCTGAACGAACGGAACGCCAAGCGGCTCTATCGCGGCTGCGTGAAGCTGCGGGGGGTTTTCATCAAGATGGGGCAGGTCCTCTCGATCATGGGGACCTTTCTGCCCCGCCCCTACGCGAGGGAGCTCGAAAAACTGCAGGACGCGGTCCCGCCGCATCGCTATGGGACGATAAGAAAGGCAGTCACGAAGAGCCTCGGCAAACCGCCTGAGGAGTTGTTCGCGGGTTTTTCCGAGACTCCAGTGGCGGCCGCATCGCTTGGTCAGGTCCACGAGGCGACGACCCTGGACGGAAGGCGGGTCGCGGTGAAAGTGCTCTACCCGAACGTCGCGACCATCATCCGGGTCGACTTGCGCGTCATCGGCTGGGCGATGACGGTCTACAAATGGTTCATGCCCGTCGGTCAAATCGACCGCGTCCTCGATCAACTCCGCGACATGCTCGAGCGCGAGACCGACTTCGAGAACGAGGCCCGCTGCATCAGACGGATGAGTGCGCATTTCGACAATGACCCGGATATCGTCTTTCCCGAGGTCGTAAGCGAGCTCAGCAGTTCGAAGGTCCTGACGATGACCTTCATGGAGGGGGTCAAGATCTCCAACAAGGAAGCGCTCTCGAGCCTCGGTCTCGACCCGCATGCGGTCGCGACGAAACTCGTCCAGAAATTCTACAAGTCGGTCTTCATCGATCGCTTCTTTCACGCGGACCCGCATCCGGGGAATTTCTTCGTTCAAAGAGGTGAAAATGGGCAGCCGAGAATTGTCGTCCTCGATCTCGGAAGCGCTTCCGAGGTGAGAGCGAACCTCGCCGATGGGATGATGCAGGTCCTGTCAGGCTATTTGACGCGCAATGACAAGCTGTTGCTCGCTGGCATCGAGACCATGGGTTTCGTTGCGGATGGCGGAGACCGGGACCTGCTCGAGCGCACGGTGAAGCGATATTTCGAGAAATTGCTGAACCTCGACCTCTCCGATCTCTCGAAAATCGAATTGGCTCAGGCCGAGGCCTTCATCGACCCAGAGCTTCGACGCGGTGAGTTGAGGACGCTCATGAAGGCCATAAACTACCCGCTCGGCTGGTTCTACATCGAGCGCGCGGCGGTCATCCTGTTCGGGCTGTCAGCGCATCTCGCACCGACCCTGAACACCGTCGAGGTGGGCTTTCCCTGGGTGATGCGTTTCATGGCGAGTCAGCGAATGAAACCTGCAACGGAGCCACTCGCCCAGAGCGCTTGAAGTCACGAGCCCAGGACCACTTTTCCAGGAATCGCAGGGCTTGTGTAGAATTTTCGATCTTGGCTGAGGGAAGTGACAACCTACCGCCCGAGCTGCACGAAAGTCTCCTCCGACGCGGAGACAGGGTTCTGCGGCATGTCTCCGGTAGGCCTTGAACGACACCACCCCGAAGCAAGGTAGAATGATGAATCGATTCGTCCTGAGCCTTTTTGCGCTATCCATTGCAGCCTGTGGCGTCGACACGACAGATGGTCGGCTTGAAGGTCGTCGTGGGGCCCTCGATGGCGTGAGCGTCGATAATCCGACGGACGCAGGCGGACCCGCCGATACCGGGTCGGGGACAGATACTGGAGCCGTAGTCGATACCGCCGGAACGGACACTCAGCCCGGTGCTTCGGACGTCATCGAGGACACGGCGCCAGAGCTAGAAAGCGACGTCTCGGAGGTCGTCGATACATCAGTCGATACGTCTGACACCTTCGTTGGAGGGGACACTTTCATCGCCCCCGACACCTCCATCGGCGGGGACACCTTCATCGACCCCGACACTCTCATCGGTGCGGACACCTTCATCGACCCAGACACTTTCATCGGTGCGGACACCTTCATCGACCCAGATACTTTCATCGGTGCGGACACCTTCATCGGTGCGGACACCCTCATTGGCGGGGACACCTTCATCGGCGAGGACACGTCCATTGGACCCGACACCACTGACACATCCGTCGGACCACCGGATATCGCTCTCGATACCTCGATAGACCCCGACATCATCGACGTCGGACCCGACATCGTGGACACCTTTGTCGGACCGCCCGACATCACCAATGATGCGACCATCGACCCTGACATTGTAGATATCATTGACGTCGGACCCGACATCGGACCCGATGTCGCCACGGATACGGTCGGACCCGATGTCGGGCCAACGGGATGCGAGAGCGACTCGGACTGCGACGACGAGCTCGCGTGCACGGTCGACCGCTGCAACGAGAGCTCGGGCGCCTGCACCAACGAAGCCAGCCAGTGCATATGCGAAGGGACGCCCGTTGGTGTCGGCTACTCTCGGGAATTCGAGCTCGAAGGAGCGAGCGTCTCGTGCCCGCTCGTCGGCGGCTCGATGGGCTTTGGGACCACCTTCTCCATCGCGGGCCAGTACACGCCAGCTCACTGCGCGAACGATTGCTCGGGTTCCATGAACCTCTCGGGCACCTATAGCGCGACCCTCAACATGTGCAGCGATGCCCTCAAGTTGTCGGGCGCCGCAAGCTACAGCGGGACCTCGGAGAGCTGCACTGAATGCAACGTCGAGACCTGCCGGCAGGAGTGCAAGAGCGGAACCTGCGACAGCCACACCTTTGGCGCCCAGGGGAGTCTCACCTTCAGCCGCTTCTATGGTTACCAGTCGAAGCAGAAGAGCGGGCCGGTATCGGTCGAGATGAAATGCGGCGCAACGCTTTCGGGAACGCCATCCCTCGGCGCGAGCGGGACGAAAGTAAATGACAATGGGTACGAGTGTCCAAGTGGCGAGTGCACCGAATGCCTGTCGTCCAAGGTGACGGTGGGGTTCGGCGTCGCTGGGGCGGTCGACTGCTTCATCGGTCTCAATTTCTGGGATGGCTGGGTCACGAGAGCCATCGGCTGCAAGAATTGCGGGACCATCGAGGTCAATGCCTACGGAGGAGGCGGGGGTCAAGTCGGCGAGTGTGGGGGTAGCCTTTGCGCCTTTGCGGGTGCGGGCATCAACGCGACTGCGTCGACCCCATGCCTCAATATCTCGGTCGGTTGGATTGGGTTCTCGGCCCGTTGCAGTGCGACCGCTGGAGCGTGCGCAGAGGCAAATAATTGTGGCACTTGCACATGTAAGAATTGCGCGAGCGTGACAACGAGCGTGTCCTGTAGTGTCAATATGAGCGGCCAATGCGAGTGACAAAATCACAGAGTAAATCAGTGGAGACCCATCCCATTTCAAGCGTCAGGAAGGATCTTTCGATGAAATATCTCGCGATGATTGCGACCTCGAGCCTGCTGTTCGCCTGCGGACGGGAAGACCATTCCGGGGTGGAGGCGGACCTCGGAACCGATACCGAACCGCAGGATACGAGGACTGTAGATGACACGCGCCCAGCTGAAGACACGCACCCCGCAGACGACTCGACGGGACCGGGTGTGGGTGAGATCGAGCTCCTCACCGATCCGCCTCTGCCCCCTCCCCCTGAGGGCGAGGAGCTGCCAATCGAGGTGGTGAGGACCTTTGATTGCGTGCCCGAGGGGGTCGGTGCAGAGCTCGCGTTGACGGAGGTCATCGGGGATCCGGGAGCAGTCGTGGCGATTCGGCCGAGCGCGGCGAGCGAGTGTCAGTATGACGTGTTCTACAAGCGGAAGGACGGGACTGAGCAGAAGCTCTCGCAGAGACCGAGCGGCTACATCTTTGCGGCGGGGCTGAGAACCGCGGACGGCACGACCGTCGTCTGCATCAACGACCTCGCGCATCGGGCCGAAGGCGGTCGACGATTTGTCGACACGGTCAAAATCGAGTGTTCGGTGGGGACGCGCGACACGTTTACGCCTTTGACGCCCGTGGTGGTGCCAGATGGGGCCTGGGCGGCCTGGATTCGGACCCTCGCGGCCAAGGATGGAGAGGGGCAAACCTTCAGCCTGCGTTATGTCCGGGATTTTTCGTTCCAATTTTTCAACCTGTCCGACAACGGGCGGCCAGCGACCGATGGGGTGTACGAAGCGACGCTGAAGGTCGATGGTCGAGGAGGGCTCTCGACCGGGGGGAATGCGATAAAGGTCGAGACGCGGACGAACCCTCTCGCCGAGATGCCCGTCGAGCAGTGGGCGCCGACGGAGGCAGAGAAAAGCGAGCTCGAGGGAATTATCGACTTCAGCGATGGCCCTTGCCCCGAGGGGTGTCCCGTCACGCCTTGAGCCAGCGGCGTAGGCGCCACGCGATGATTCCCCAGAGGACGAGGATCTCGAAGACGATGCCCCACCAAGCGCCGACCGCACCGAGCCCCTGGTGGGCGAGCGCATAGCCGAGAGGGAGCTTTGCGAGCCAGGCCGTCGACACGGTCGCGATGAGGACGAAGCGGGTGGCGCCGACGCCATTGAGGACGCCGAGACCGGTCATGACGAAGGCGTCGAAGAGTTGGAAAAAGGCGGAGACCATGAAGAGGTCGATGGCGACGGCGACGACGTCGGGGGTTGCGCCATGAAGTCTCGCAAGGGGCTCGGGGATGAGAAAGAAGATGACCGCCCAGGCGCACATGAAACTGACAGAGACCTTGAGGCCTGCACGATGGATCGCTGGAATGAGCTCGATTCGACGGGCGCCGACGGCTTGACCGACGAGAACCGATACCGCCTCGCTGATGGCGTAGCCCGGTAGGAACGAGACCGCGATGGTGCGTACGACGAGGACGTGGGCCGCGAGGTGGGCGTCGCCAAAGGTCGTGAGGATTGCTTGAAAAACGAGATAACTGCCGACCTCGAGCGTGGCGCGGCCGCCGAGGGGAACGCCGATGCGGAGGATGTGGCGCATGTGTCGAGTCGAGAGGCGGGCCGGGGTGGCGCGAAGTTCGGGGGCGACGACGAGGGCGAGGACGACGGCGCCAACGCTGAACGAGATGGAGGCTGCGAGACCTGCGCCAGCGATGCCCATCGGCGGTACGGGCCCGAGGCCGTAGATCAAGAGGGGGTCGAGGCCGACGTTGCAGAGGTTTGCGATGATCATGGCCCACATCGGGGCGACGGTTTGACCCCGGCCCTGGAGGTATTGGGTGAGGGCGGTCATGACGAAGTGGGGGATGGCGCCGATTGTTCGCCAGATGAAGTAGTCTGCAGCGAGGGGCGCAACGGTGTCGGAACCCCCAAGGAGGCGGATGATCGGTTCGGCGAGGGGAATGAAGAGGAGCTCGAGTAGGCCCATGAAGAGCGAGAGGTGGAGTCCCTGCCAGAGGAGGCGGCGTGCGCTCGTGTCGTCGCCCTCGCCGTGGGCCTGAGCCACGGTGATCTTGAGGCCCGTGAGGGCTCCGATGCCGAAGCCGTGGATGGCGTACATCAGGACGGAGCCGAGGCCAGCGGCGGCGAGATAGGACTTGCCGAGGGGGCCGACCCAGAGGACGTTGACGAAGTTCATGGCCGTGAACGAGAGCATCGAGGCCATGATGGGCCATGCGATGGGCATGAGCTCACGGACGCCGATGCGATCGGGCAAGGCCGCAGATGTTTTGAAATTCGAGACATCCGGGGCAGCCATGGGTCGGACCCTGTGGTCACAGCGAGGATGTGTCAAGGGGTTTTCCGGGGACGGCCCGGAGGGATGGGACGCCGGAAAGGCGAGGTCGAGGTCGTGGGCCGAGCCCCGTATCGGACCGCCTGGGGAAAGCGGGTGGGGAGCGGAAACCCGACGACCTCGACCAGACTGTCGAAGTCTCGCAGAGGCTGTACGGGGAAATGGCAGAGATGATTCACGGCGAAGAATTTGGGCATGAGGAAGGTAAATGAGGGGTTCTTCGCGGCCCGATGAGGAGCGAGGCGGTTGGGGGGTTTCCTCTTCGGACGATGGCCTGTATAGGGAGCGGCATGAGGTATCAAATCCCACGTCTCGCGCTGTACTTTCCCATTTTCGTGACGGCCTGCTTCGGCAGCGGCCCAGAGCGGGCACCCGATGACCGTGAAAAGGAGGTCCCCTTGAGCGATCGCCCTACCCCGCCGCCGACCCGTCGTGACGAGGTCGTCGATGTCCTGCATGGAGTCGAGGTGCGAGACCCGTATCGGTGGCTCGAGGACATCTCCAAGCCCGAGGTCAAAGCCTGGGCAGAAGCGCAGAATGCATACACGCGGCCGATCCTCGACGGGGTGACGGGGCGAAGTGGGCTCGTGTCGCGATTCGAGGAGCTCTTCTACCTCGACTCCGTGTCGGCGCCGTATCATCGGGGAGACACCTGGTTCTGGTCGCGCCGCTTCAAGGATCGCGAGAAGTCTGTGGTGTATGCGCGGACGGGGGAGAAGGGTGAGGAGAAGATCCTGCTCGACCCGAATGCCTGGTCGACCGATGGCAGCGTCTCGCTGAAGGGGTGGTATCCGAGCAATGACGGGCGCTTCGTCGCGTACAAGGTCAGCGAGAACAACGCCGACGAGGCGACGCTCAAGGTGCGCGAAGTGGCGACGGGGCTCGATTTGCCGGATGTCATCGACGGGGCGAAATACGCGGGGCTCGCGTGGGTGCCAGAGGAGAAGGGCAAACGCGGGTTCTATTACGTCCATCTGCCAGAGGTCGGAGGAGAGGTCACGGTCGACAACCGACCTGGGTTTGCGCACGTGCGATGGCATGAACTCGGAACGGATCCAGCCAGAGATCCCGAGGTATTTCCGAACACGGGGAGCGCCCAGACCTTCATCGACGTCGACGTGTCGCGGGATGGTCGTTGGCTGTTCCTGACCGTGCAGCACGGATGGAACCAGACGGACGTGTGGTTCCGGGACCTGAAGAAGACGGTGAAGATCGACGAAGCGGCTGCGCCTGCCGACCTCGACGTGAGAGCGAGGGTCGCATGGCATGCAGAGCGGCGAGGCTTCACGGCGCTCGTCACCGGGGTCGATTCGCTGACATATGCCACGGCATGGAAAGACCGGTTCTATGTGCTGACGAATGATGGTGCACCGCGCTATCGGGTGTTTTCGGTGGACCCTAAGAAATCGTCGCGAAAGGACTGGAGGGAAATCATCCCGGAGGGCGAGGGGACGATTGAATCGTTGCAGCTCGCAGGTGGGCACCTACTGGTCACGACGCTCGTGAAAGCGTCAAATCGACTCGAGCTCTATCAGCTCGATGGTAAGAAGGTGCGGGACCTGCCTCTGCCCGGACTCGGGAGCATCACGGCCACAGTTGGCGAGCCCGACGACGATACGGCGTATTTCACCTTTACAAGCTTCACGACGCCGTCCGAGACCTACAAGACGTCGATATCGAAGCCCGAGACGGAGGCGTGGTTCAAGGTCGAGGTGCCCGTCGATACGTCGCAGTTCGAGGTCGAGCAGGTGTTCTATCCCTCGAAGGATGGAACGAAGGTGTCGATGTTCATCGTCCATCGGAAGGGGATTTCAAGGGACGGAACGCACCCAACACTCCTCTATGGATATGGCGGATTCAATCAGAATATGACGCCGACATTTGGGAGTTCAATTTCGGTCTGGCTCGAACTCGGGGGCGTGTATGCGATGCCGAACCTGCGCGGAGGCGGTGAGTATGGCGAGGACTGGCACCGGGCTGGAATGCTCGACAAGAAGCAGAACGTCTTCGACGATTTCATCGCAGCCGCGGAGTTTCTGATCGCTGAAGGCTGGACGACGAAGGAACGACTCGCCATCCGTGGGGGTAGCAACGGAGGGCTGCTCGTCGGGGCGGCGATGACGCAGAGGCCCGACCTCTTCCGGGCGGTGATATGCGCGGTGCCTCTGCTCGACATGGTGCGGTATCATTTGTTTGGGAGCGGCAGGACCTGGATTCCGGAATATGGCTCGTCCGAAGATCCGAAAATTTTTCCCGCGATTTTGGCATATTCACCTTATCATCGGGTTGTGGCAGGAACGCGCTATCCAGCGCTGCTGATGCTCGGAGCCGATAGTGACGACCGCGTGGACCCCCTGCATGCGCGCAAATTCGTAGCGGCGATACAGCATGCCACGGAGGGTGTAGAGGGGGCGCGACCCGCGATGTTCCGGCTTGAGAGGAATGCGGGACATGGCGGCGGAGACCTCGTCAAGCAGTCGGTGCAGACGTTTACCGACCAGTTTGTGTTCCTCGCGAGCGAGCTCGGCGTCCCGCTCGAGGCGGTACGCGGGGGGCAGCAATGAACGACGGGGAGGGACATGTGGGCTGTCATGCGGACCTCGATCGAGAGGCGCTGCATGCCCGCCTTGACAGGGCCGAACACGCGCTGCTCGCGATGCAGCGGCTCGTCGTGGCGCTGCGCGAGCTCGTGCCGAGGGCCTTCGAAGAGGGGTTCCGGAAGCGCAAACCTGAGGTAGATGAGCCGTGGCTCATCGACTGGTTGGGCTCGGACACAAAGCGCATCCTCGAGCCTCTCTTCGGGCCAAGAGAAGGGCGACCCTGAGGTTTCGGGTGCGCCCAGGGCATCACTTCCCGCAAAGAGATGCGGGTGTGAATACGTTGCCCAAGGAAGTGCCGTAGCAAGGCTTCGGCCCTTGTCGCCGAGGACGACCTACTCAAGCAAGAGGCGCATGGGCGTTGGGGATCCCAGCTCCACGAACATCATTCACGAACTTTCGTTCGCGGTCGATTTGCATCGTCAATATCAAGTGGTCTAATATGAGCGTGTTTGAGGTCCTCGGTCTTCGCACACTCCGCCAAGTGCGAGGGCCGCCCCGGGAATCGTCACGACGGAGACCACACATGCCGAGACCGCTTGCGCGACTCATTACCTCCGGATGCCTCTGGCTCACCGCATTAAGCGTCCTCACCCCTGTCACGGGTTGCCAGACCGACGACGGCACGGTCTTGACGTACATCGACGATGCCGATGCCGGGTTCATCGCTCGCAAGCTGAGAATACTTGCGATCGACCCGAGCACCGGTCCCCTCGATGGGGGACAGCTCGTCGCGCTCACCGGCACGGGGTTCCAGCCCGACATGGTCGTGACCTTTGGCAGCGCACCAGCCGAGAAGCTGATCGTCGGTGGCGACGAGCTCGCCGTCATGAGGACTCCCGCGGGGCTCGAACCCGGGTCTGTCGACGTCACAGTGACGCTCGGGGACGGGCGGACCTCGACCGTCATCGGTGGGTATGAGTACCTTCCCCGACCGATTACCAATGTGGACCTGCTCGTCCTCGGCGTGACCCCGAACAAGGGCAAACTCGAGGGCGGCGACATGGTCGTCATCGAGGGCAAGGGCTTCATCGAGGGCGCGACGGTGAGCTTTGATGGCATCCCGGCGACGAACGTACGCTATCTCGGCGAGACCGCGCTGAGCTGCATCGTCCCCGCGGGGGCGAGCCCGGGGCTCGTCGACGTGACGGTCTCGACGCCTCAACTCGGCGTCCGGGCCGCCGCTCAGGACAACTTGCTGAATGCGTATACCTACCTACCGGACACCGAGGTCGTAGACGACTCCCTGCTCGTCCTCGGGGTGTTGCCCAACACGGGACCGCTCTCTGGCGGCAATCTCGTGACTTTGCGCGGGCAGGGGTTTGCGGCGGGCGCACGGGTCTACATCGGTGGCACTCTTGCGACCGACGTGGAGGTCCTCGGCAGCGCCGCGATCTCTTGCAGGGTACCCACGGGACGGGCCGCCGGGAGGGTCGATGTGCGCGTGGAGAATCTGCCTTCCGAGGGCCGTATCGGCCAGGCAAACTCGTTGCCCGGCGGGTACGAATACCTCGATGATCGCGTCGCATTGAGCGTACTGCGCGTCCTTCCAGGTTCCGGGCCCCTCGAAGGGGGAAATCTCGTCGCCATCGAAGGAACGGCGTTCGAGGCTGGGGCCGCCGTGTATTTCGGGGGCTCCCCCGCGTCCGAGGTTCAGCTCCTCGCGGAGAACGTATTGAGTGCGCGGGTGCCCTCCGGGCTCGCTGCGGGGCGCGTGAACGTCCGCGTCGAGCTGCGCGGGGCGGAAGGTCCGGGTGAGTCGGCGGTGCTTCCGCTGGCCTACGAGTATCTCGATAATCAAGCCAATGACACGCTGCTTGTCCTCGGCGCCTATCCGAACAGTGGCCCGCTCGAGGGTGGCAATCTCGTGACCATCGAAGGTCAGGGGTTCGGCCCGGGCGCCATGGTGTTCTTCGAGGGGCGGCCAGCCAATGACGTCCGGGTCCTCGGCTCGACCGCCATCACGTGCAAGTCCCCCGAAGGCGCAGTTGCGGGGATGGCCGACCTGAGGGTGGAGCTCCCGAGCGGGGACGCGCACACCCTCGCAAATGGATACGAATACATCGACACGAGCGTCGACGACTCGCTCCTCGTACTCTCCGCCATCCCGAGCGAAGGACCACTCTCGGGTGGACAGGTCGTGGCACTCTCGGGGCAGGGCTTCCGTCAGGGCGCGGTGGTCTATTTCGGTGGCATCCCCGCGAGCCAGGTGACGGTGCTAGGCTCGACGGCCATCACCTGCCGCAGCCCTCGAGGCGCGAGCGCCGGGTTCGTCGATATCAGGGTCGAGCTACCCGCCGCGCCAGGCGGAGCACCGGAGGCCCACACGCTCATCAAGGGCTTTCAGTACTTCGACGACACCGTAGCACCCGACGCGCTGCTCGTCCTTGGCGTCATCCCGTCCTCGGGGCCACTCTCTGGTGGTAATTCGGTGACCATCGCAGGTCAGGGATTCGCGCCTGGCGCAGTGGTCTATTTCGGGGGTCAGGCGGCAACGCAGATCCAGGTCCTCGGAGGTAACGCGATCACGGTCAGGCCACCGGCGGGTCTCACTCCAGGCTTCGTAGACGTGCGTGTCCAGCTCCCCGCTGGGACGGCCCATAGCCTGCCGAATGCCTACCAGTACCTCGACGACCGCGAGCCACCGGTCGAGCTGCTCGTCCTCGGTGCCATTCCGAATACTGGCCCGGAATCCGGTGGCAATATCGTGACGATATCCGGACAGGGTTTTGCGCCTGGCGCGGCCGTCTTCTTCGGTGGAGTACAAGCGACCGAAGTCACTGTGCTCGGACCGACGGCGCTCACATGCAAGGCCCCTCGTGGTGCGGCTGTGGGTGTGACAGGAATTCGCGTCGAATTGAGCAATGGCAAGGCCCATTCGCTCGCGAACGCCTACACCTATTTCGACGATTCGGTGGCAGCGACCCCACTCGTCGTGTTCTCGACCATCCCTGCCTCGGGTCCCCAGGCCGGTGGCAACGTGGTCGCCATCGCTGGCCAGGGCTTCGGTCCGGGTGCGGTCGTTTATTTCGGAGGCACCGCGGCGACTGAAGTCCAGGTGCTCGGCACTTCGGCCATTACATGCAAGGCGCCGGCGTCGGCGTCGACTGGCCCTGTCAGCGTGCGGGTCGAACTCCCCGATAGCCGCGTCTACACCCTGCCCGCAGGTTACTCCTACGTTGCAGCCGAGGGACCGCGCGAGCTCAAGATCACGGCCGTGACACCAGCGCAGGGAGGTGTCGAGGGTGGAACCATTGTTGCTGTGTCGGGTGACGGGTTCGTCGCGGGGGCAGTGGTATACATCGGAGGCATCGCCGCGAGCCAGGTGCAGGTCCTCGGTCCTACGGCACTTACAGCAAAAGTGCCGCCTGGTCCGGTGGGACTCGCGAATGTGCGCGTGCAATTGCCTGCGGGTGGGGTCGCGACCCTCGAGAACGGGTTCGAATACTATGATGACGCCGAGCCTCCCGAACCATTGCTGGTGCTCTCGGCGATTCCGTCGCGCGGCCCGCTCGAAGGTGGGCAGATCGTCACGCTCGCTGGTTCAGGCTTCGAATCGAATGCGATAGTCTATTTCGATGGGGTGGCGGCGACCGACGTGCAGGTGCTCGCCTCCACGGCTATCACATCTAGGACGCCCGCAGGCATCGAGCCGGGCTATGTCGATATCACCGTGGAAAATGCCGACGGCGCGCAGCGAAGCCTCTACAACGGGTACGAATACCTCGAGGAGGGAGAACTGCGCGAAGATTTGATCGTCTTCAAGGCACTGCCCGACTTTGGCCCTCTTTCCGGTGGCAATATCGTGGCGATTTCCGGGCGTGGATTTGCACCGGGGATGAAGGTGTATTTCGGAGGCGCGCCCGCGACCGATGTCGAGGTGTTCGGCTCGACAGCCGTCGTGTGCAAGGCGCCCCGCGGCAGCCTCCCCACAGGATCAGTCGATCTGAGAGTGGAGCTTCCAACCCTCGGAGGAATCGCTGGCGACGCCTATGTGCTGGAAGACGCCTATGACTATTTCAACGACATGGTGCAGCCCGACGACCTGATGGTGGTCGCGACAATCCCTGTCAGTGGACCGCTCTCAGGAGACAATGTCGTCACCATCGCCGGTCAGGGGTTCGTCACGGGCGCAAAGGTCTATTTTGGCGGGCTCGCTGCAACCCAGGTGAACGTGCTCGCCCCCGAAGCGCTGACCTGCGTCGCGCCACGCGGGGTCGCGGTCGGTCAGGTAGATGTGCGGGTCGAACTGCCTGGCGCGTCAGCGGATGCCGATACGCTCTACAATGGCTACTCCTACGTCGATGACAGCGAAGCGGAGGAGCCCTTCCTCGTCCTTAAAACGATTCCGAATTCGGGACCGGTCACGGGCGGCAACGTTGTCGCCATCGAGGGCAGCGGATTCATCGACGGTGCGAAGGTGTATTTCGGTGGTGCGCCCGCGACCTCGGTCGAGGTGCTCGGCTCGAAGGCCATCACGTGCCGCGCGCCGGCATCTAGCGCCGCGGGGGCTGTCACGGTTCGCGTCGAGCTGCCAGCCGTCAGTGGTCAGGCAGGTGCTGCCTACAACCTCGAAGCGGGATATTCCTACTCGGCAGTAGACACTTCGACCCTTCGCCTCGCGACGGTCTATCCGATTCAGGGCAAGGTCACGGGCAATGAGCTCGTTCTTCTGACAGGCACCGGATTTTCGCCTGCGATGCAGGTCCGTTTCGGCAATACCGCAAGTCCGCTCGTCCAGGTGCTCTCTGCGAACTCTGCGACTGCATTGACACCCGCCAATGTCGCGGGCCTCGTCGACGTAGCCCTCGTCAACCCAGACCAGACCACGGCGAGTCTGCCACAGGGATTTTCCTATGTGTCCGATGTGGTCGTAGATCCGAACCTCGGGCCCCGCCTCGGAGGGCTCCTGCCAAGCCGTGGCCCAGCCGCAGGTGGCACGCTCGTTCGAATCTCTGGCGATAATTTTGCGCAGGGGATGAAAGTCAAAATCGGAGAAACCCTCGCGACTCAGGTGACGGTCCTGTCACCGACGCTCGCGACTGCAAAGATTCCTGCCGGTCCGATTGGGATCGCCGCCGTCGAGGTGCAAAACCCCAACAACCTGAAGAACCAACTCGCCTCGGGATGGACGTATACTGCAGCACCCGCGAACGCTCCGAGTATCGCCTCGGTATGGCCTTCTCAGGGCCCGTCGACGGGTGGCACATGGGTCGTCATCGACGGCGCGCAATTTGCCGACCAGAGCGTCGTATGGTTTGGTATGAGGCCCTCGACCAACACCTGGTATGTCAGCATGACGCGACTCATCGCCGAGGCACCGCCTGGAACAGTCGGGTCGGTGGATCTCTCCGTCGTCCGCCCAGACGGCGCGGTGGCGTTGAGGGCTGAGGGCTTTGCCTACTATGCCGCACAGAATCTCCCGGCCCAGCCGCCCGTCGTCGGCGACGTCTTCCCGCAGGTCGGCTCCATCGATGGCGGCGGCGAGGTCTCCGTCATCGGCAGCAATTTCGCACCCGATGCACGCATTTATTTCGGCAGATACGAGGCGACGGTAGTACGCGCCGTCGAAGGCTCGATTCGCGTCGTCTCGACTCCCGCGCACCCACCGGGCTCGACGACCATCACCGTCGTCAATCCGAGTGGGCTGACCCACTCGAAGGCCGCCGCCTTTGTCTATTACGCTCCGCCACCCCTCATCCGCCAGGTCACCCCGAATCGCGGCTCCACGCTCGGCGGAACGATCGTGTCGATCACAGGCAAGAACTTCCGCCCGGACACAACTGTCAAATTCGGCGCCATGACGATTTCGTCCTATTTGCTTTCGACTCCAATCGAGCTTCGATTCTTCTCGCCGCCAGCAAATGTCGGCAAGATCGATATCCGCGTCGACAACCCAGATGGTCAACACGACCACGCCCCCCTCGCCTTCGAATATGTCGACGAGAGCCAGCTCGGCTCCCCGGTTCTCAGCGCCATCGAGCCCGATCGCGGACCGTCGGTGGGTGGCTACATCGCACTCATACGAGGCCAGAACTTCGCGCCCGGCGCGAATGTGATGTTCGGGCTCAATGACGCACTCGAGGTCGAGTGGCTCGACAGCACCGTGCTCAAAGTGAAGGTCCCGGCGGGCCAGGTCAACACGAGCGTATCGGTCACAGTGGAAAATACTCCGTCACTTTCGACCTCGAAATCGAATTTCTTCACTTATGAGTCCCAAACCCTTGAGGCGCTGTCGATCCGCAAGGTCTCACCTGGCATCGGCCCGACCACGGGCGGCACGGTCGTCACCATCGAAGGCGCGGGCTTCACTGCCGACTCGCTCGTCACGATCGGTACCACGACGACCGACCGCGTGACCTTTATCTCTGGTTCTACACTCACTGCAATCACACCTCCAGGCCTGCCTGGACTGGTCAATGTCACGGTCACCCGTCCCGACCTCTCGCAGGCGGTCGCCGCGAACGCCTTTGCCTACCAGCGCCCCGAAACACTGGGTCGCGGACCGCGCATCACGACAGTCCGCCCGGTCATCGGCCCGATGACGGGCAACGCCCTCGTCACCATCGAAGGCTCGCAATTCATCGGTCCGGCCCAGGTCTATTTCGGCGCGAACAAGGCCCCGACGGTCAACGTCCTCGACCCCGGACGCATCACTGTCCGTACGCCTCCGACGACCCAGTCCGGACCGGTCGCCATCGCGGTCATCAATGCCGACGGGCTCGTCGGGGTCGCCCCGGGCGCCTACAGCTATTATGACGCCGCGGGGGTACCACTTCCCGAGGTTTTCCTCGCCCAGCCGAATCAGGGCTCGAGCTTCGGTGGCGAGTCGGTCCGCATACTCGGCGATTTGCTACAGGGTGGGGCCGAGACCTTCCTATGCGAGAAACCTGCACTCGTAGAGTCGCTCAGCGGCGACGACACACTCAGTATCGTCACGCCGGCAAATAACCCGGGCACCTGTCGAATCACCCTCGTCAACCCCGACGGACTGACAGCAGACCGCAACAACGGCTTCACCTACGTGGCGCCTGCCCCTGTCGTCACCAGCGTCACGCCAAGCGCTGGCCCGGTCCTAGGAGGAATCGACGTCGTCATTCAAGGCGACAATTTCGTCAACGGTGCCGCTGTCAAATTCGGCACTGCGACGTCTCCGCAAGTCATCGTCGTCGATGCCCGCACCATCGCGGCGCGACTCCCGGCCAACCTTGCGGGCACCGTATCCGTCAGCGTCATCAACCCCGGCGCACAGCAGGCGACTGGTACGAAAGCAAACGCCTTCACCTATCTCGAACAGGTCTCAGGCACCTCGCCCACCATCACGAGCGTCCTTCCGAGCAAGGGGCCGCTCACTGGTGGAACTCCCGTCCGAGTGCTCGGCACCAACTTCGCTGCAGGCGCTCTCGTCATCCTCAACGGTCAGAGTGTTCAGGGCGTCGTTGTGTCCTCGTCTGGTGAAATTCGTTTCTCGACCCCGCCTGCTGCGAGTCCGGGCAAGGTGGCACTCACCATTCTCAACCCCGACGGCCTCGGCGCGACCCTCGCCGAGGGATTCGAATATCAACCCCCCGCGACACCAGCACCAGAGATTACCACCATCGTCCCAGCCTCCGGACCCGAAGCCGGCAATACGACCGTCACCATCACGGGCAAGAATTTCTCAGCCGCCGGCACCTGGTCTCTCGGAGGCAAGCCCCTGCCTTCTGTCGCTACCATCGGCCCGACACTCGTGACTGCGAAGACGCCAGCGAGCCTGCCGGGCAAAGCCGACCTCGTCTATGTCGGTCCCGACGGGCAGGTCGCCATCAAACTTGCCGCCTTCGAATATGTGGCTGCCCCGAAACTCGTGAGTGTCACCCCGACGCTTGGCGGAGTCTCCGGCAATACCGAGGTCACCCTCATCGGTGATAATTTCTCTCCCGGCATGCGAGTCTTCTTCGGCTCGACCCAGGGTGAAGTCCTCTTCGTCAGCTCGGTCTCGACCGCGGTCGCGCGCACCCCGCCGTCACTTGCCCGCGGCTTCGTCGACGTCAAGGTGCGCAACAGCGACGGCCAGGAGGGCGTCCTCATCGCGGGCTTCGAATATCTCGACCCGGTGGATGCGACAGGCATCTGGCCTCCCCAGGGACCGAATATTGGTGGCACTCTCGTTCAGATTTCCGGTACCGGCATGCACCCGAACTCACGGGTCTTTTTCGGCCCGAACGAAGCGACCCAGGTCTATTTCGA
>VFQT010002648.1_pt1 | contig 17891 bp, 20 predicted proteins | sample 3512381 | NCBI WGS metagenome assembly VFQT01 (sample SAMN10412376, study PRJNA504923) | tailings metagenome | isolation source: Relicate 2 Philex TSF3 active mining site | place: Philippines: Tuba, Benguet | collected 2017-08-29
TCATCATCGGTCTGGTACATATCCACGGCTGGAATGGACCAGTTGTTGCCGGTAAGGCTAAGCGGGCGGGTGAACGCATCGTCGAAGAGGCGATCCATGGCTTCGCGCAGGGTCATCATCTCACGAGCGGGCTCCCAACGAATAATGTTTGACATAGGTACCTCCTTTTAGGTAATGGAATTTGTCTTACGCCTGTTAATTTAAAACGCCTGCGTTAAAAAAACGCAAGCGTTTTGTATTCGTTTTGTTAGAGGAAGAACTAGGAGGTCAGGGCGGTCACTAGGGTCACAATGCCATAGATTAAGCCAAAGCAAACAATACACACTCCAACCATTTTAGCGACGGTGACGAATTTACTCTCAGGTTTCTGCTTAGTCATTTATTAATCCTTGCTGCGCTTGAAATCTACGAAGCGGTACCCTACCCCACGCTCGGTGAGGATGTAAACCGGATTGGCAGGGTCTTTTTCCAGTTTCTGACGCAGGTAGTTGATATATAAGCGGACGTAATGCGGCTCGTCGCGGTATTCATAGCCCCATACCTTTTGGAGCAATTGGTCGTGCGAAACCACCCAACCTGCATTTTGGACTAGGTGATAAAGCAAACGATATTCGGTTGGGCGAAGTTTAACAAGCTTGCCTTCAAGCCAGATCTCACGGCGTTCAAAGTCGATCTTGAGGCGTTTGTCGATCTCGATCAGTCCATGCATGGACCCGCTGGTGCCTTCCGTCCGACGCAACACAGCTTTGATACGACTGACCAGTTCACGCGGGCTGAACGGCTTGGTGATGTAATCATCGGCGCCATGCTCTAGTCCGCGTACCCGGTCATCTTCTTCGCCTTTGGCGGTAAGCATAATGACCGGCACATTACTGAAATCGCGGATGGTTTCAAGCACGTCAAAACCATCAATATCCGGCATCATCACATCAAGCAGGATGAGGTCGGGGGTAAAGTCGCGGATCTTTTGGATCGCCTGTTTACCATTGAATGCCTCTCCCACCTGAAAGCCATCGTGTTCAAGGTTCATGCGAATGAAGCGCACCATGCGCTCTTCATCATCCACAACGAGGATGCGGCGTCTATCCATATCTGCCATATTATTCCCTCACGAAACCGATGATCTTTTCCTCTTCAGAGTCGCCAAGGATCTCAATGAAGCTTACCTTTACCAAAGGCCAGATCACTTTTGAAACTCGTTCATCAAGGTAGTGCAAGTCCTTGCCATCTTTTTGGCGTGGATTCGCAATAGTAATGATGGTATCTGCCGCCTTGGGAAGATCATCCACTTCTCCTATCACTGATGCTTCATTTGCAATGTGCAATATAACGGTATATGACATTTCCGTTTGCTCTCCTTTCAATTCAATTCGTTGCTATTTCTCGATCAATACTTGAATTCTCATCTTACCCAGAGAAATGATATCGCCATGATTTATGAATAGTTCTGTATTCGGCGAAAGACGTACGCCATTCAGAAAGGTGCCATTGGCAGAGCCAAGATCCATAAAAATTACGGACGGTCCGCTTTTCTTTATGACAGCATGTAAACGCGATACCCCGGCAGCATAAGCCTGATATGGAGAAAGGTCGATATCGGGCACGATCGGCTGCCCTTCACTGATTCGACCCATGGTGAATTCATTACGAGCAGCATAAGCCTGATATGGGGAAAGGTCGATATCGGGCATGATCGGCTGCCCTTCACTGATTCGTCCCATGGTGAATTCATTACGAGAAGAAAGAGGCAAGACCTGCCCGGTATCGAGAAGGTGCAAATTCGCCCAGGCATCGCTCCCTTCGACTGGTTGGGTAAGTTCGCCAGAAATTGGCTTGCTTGCCTTTTTTAATTTGTCAGTAGCGATGGTCTGGGTGATCAATGTATCCCTGCCTATCAGCTGGGCACCGCATTCCGCACAGAACATTGCGCCTGTCATGTTTGCATGTTTGCAATTGGAACAGATTATCATGATTTTTTCTCCTTGCCACTGCCCAATAACAGCGCTCGAGTTTTGTATTTTATGTCCTTACTCCCTGAATCGCTCCAAGACTGACGATTCTCCAAATTTTGAGCTTCCAACAATGCGGTCTTTGCTACGGCGTGTTCTCCTTGAGAAAGTAAATGAGTTGCCAGATTTTGTAATTGTTTGGCTGCCACATCAAAGCGTCCTTCACTCGCTGCTGCTTGCGCCCGTTCTTGCATACGGTACAAGGTCAATCGCGAAAGGGCCTTGAGAACATGCGTCGGTGGAGGCTCGGCTGAAGGATTTTGATGCAGGCTGCGGGTCAGCTTGAGGCGAATGGGCGAACTTGGAATCGGATTGGATGTAATCGAAGCTTTCAGGAGTCCATCCAAGACCAGAACGGGGTCTCCGATCAATGCCTCCGGGCTGACAACAAATTCCAACAGGACATGCAATGGCACATCACGAAGAATTGGACCCAGATGCAACGGGGTTTTCGAATCGATCAGGCTGCCTTCAGGTTGAATACGAAATGCAAAATTAAGCCGAATGTGTTCATGTTCTCTGAACTCAAGTGTTACTTCATCGGCATAAACACTGATCAAGGCTTTGAACTTATCAACAAGGAAGCGCTCAATATCCTTGGGTTGCGAAATATAGATAGAAGATCCGCCTGTCTTACCAGCCAGGGCATCTAAAAAGATATCGTTCCATTCATGCCCAATCCCCATTCCTGTAATACCTACATTATAGGCTGCCGCTTGTTCCGCCAGATTTAAACATGCCTGCTCGTCACCATAGGTATTTCCATCAGTTAATAGAATGATGTGATTGACGCGGGATGGGTCGAGTGTTCGACGTACTTCCTTCAATCCTGCTTCCAACCCCTGGAATATCTCTGTTCCGCCCGAAGGCTGGATCATCTGGATACTCCCCTCCTGTTTTCTCCTATCAAGGCTGATCGAAGCAGGGACAATGACCTCTGCACGGTCACTGAACGCGACAATACTAAGCACATCCTGCGGGCGAAGATTGCGGATCAGTTGGACAGCCGTGGCTTTCAAGGTGTCCATCTTTTCGCCCTGCATGGACGTGGAACGATCTAGAACAAGACAAATATTTAGCGGTGGTGTAGGCAGGCTGGCAGATTGTTTTTGTGTGGGTTCGATCTCCAACAGCACATATAAGAGCTGGTCCTCTTTTAATTGGACCAAGCTAGGACGGCTGAATAAAATCTCATGCCGGATGAATTGATTTTTTTCGTATACCTCAGGAGGAAGGGTTAAGTCGTACTGGCTGCGTCGTTTGGGATTGGAAAGGACTTCGTATGCTTGTTGTATTCCCAAAAAAAGTTCTGTCTCACCGGCTGCAACGTTCTTATCAGGATGCAAACGCTGCGCAGCCTCAACATAGGCACGCTTTATCTCTTCTTGCGTTGCATCTCGCAAAACACCAAGAACGGAGTAATGATCCGGCTGGCTAACAGACATGAGAAAAAGTTATCCAACAAGTTGGGCAAGGATCACTGTAATGTTATCCGGCCCCCCGGCTGCATTTGCAGCTTCTACCATACTTTGACAGGCGCGATGTAAATTCGGCGCTTCATTGATAATACGAACAACATCCCTTTCATTTACCACACCCCATAAGCCGTCACTACAGATCATTAGATACCCTGGCTGCGGGAAAGGAACAGTAAAGATATCTGCTTCAAGGATCTCGCCTTGTCCGAGGGCACGGATCAGAACATTACGATGCGGGAAAGTCTCAACCTCGTCTTTGCTTAAATGACCAAGTTCCTCAAGGCGTTTGACCAGAGAATGGTCACGGGTAAGTGTTTCCATTCTGCCATCAGGATAGATGGCATAAGCACGACTATCACCGACATGACCGATCGTCACCTGTTGTCCAAGCACCAAAGCAGCTGTTACCGTTGTACCACTTCCTGGCGCTTCGCGCTGAATGTGTTGGTGTGCTTCCAAAATCGAAGACTCCATCACTTCCTGCAGGGATTCCTGCAAGGATTGCGTGGGAAGCTTGTATAAATAAGGATGGAATTTCTTGGTAATATTTCCACCAACAATGCGAATAGCGGCATTACTTGCCACTTCACCAAACTGATGTCCACCCATGCCATCGGCAACTATGTACAGACCGAAGGGCACGCTTTCGGAACTTCCAGAGATCGTGGTCGTCAGTGCAAGGACGCTGTCTTCATTATGATCGCGTTGTTTACCAACAGACTGTCCCACGCCTGCCACAAGCTGCTTGATTTCATATTTGGGCGCCTGGCCTGAAAGGATGGATTGAAGCTGCTGGTCGGTAAGCGGAGCTGTGGTAACAGAGTCCACCTGCCTTGGTTTTGTTGATTCCTCTTTGGAACCAAATAATTTTTTGAAGAAATCAGCCACAAGCTCTCCTTTTAAGCAAACAACGCATAGACGTGATGGTCGGTTGAACCAAAATAAACAATATCATCAAAAACGACCGGCGAACCGGTGATCGGACTTCCCGTCTCAAATCTCCAACGCAATCGACCTGTGCGATATTCAAGGCAGTACATTGAACCATCCACAGAGCCGATATAAACAGAATCTTTATACACCGTTGGCGAACTACTTACCTGGTTGTCAGTCTTATATCGCCAGACTTCTTTGGATGTTCGAATATCCACACAGTACACAAATCCATCGGCTGCACCCAAGAATATAAAATCATCTGCAATGGCAGGTGAAGAAATGGTACCTTTTCCGAGTCGGAACTTCCAGATCGCCCAGCCGCTTTTCGCATCGAGGGAATACAACGTACCATCCAGTGAGGCGGTATAGACTGCCTGTCCTTTATGAACGGGTGATGAAGTCATACCGCGTTTCGAAGCGAAGCGCCATTTTAGAGCGCCGCGGAAATCAAGACCATAGAACGAACCGGCCTCTGTTCCGAAGTAGATCATATCGTTCGCAACCAACGGTGTGGAATGGATGGCTCCATCGGTGGAAAACTTCCACACTGCCCTGCCGCTATTGACGTTCACGGCATGCAGATCCTGGTCATCAGAACCGAAAAAGATGTGCCCATCTGAGATGCGTGGTGAGGAGTAAATCCTACCCTCAGTGTAATATGTCCACAACAATTTGCCTGTACGGGCGCCGATTACATGCAAACGCTGGTCTTCAGAGCAAAAAAATACATTGTTATCGAACACCAACGGACGTGACACAATACCGCCATCTGTGGGGTACTTCCATTGAAATTTGCCATCGGCAGCATTGAGCGCATATAGGTTATTGTCGTAACAACCAATATACAACATACCCTGACTTAACGCAGGCGCGCCCCGGATCTCATCCTCACACTTAAAGTCCCATATGGGCTTGATGCCGCTGCTGATCGGGTTCGGCAAAGAAGCAGAGGTAAGTTTCGAAAGTGTTCCCGTTTTCCGTGCCACATTCATCAACGCTTCTTTCATTGCCGAAGCAGTTGGGAAACGTTCTGTGGGGTTGTAATTCAGTGCTGTGTTGACCACTGCTTCCAGTTCCACCGTAACGTGCGAATTGATGCGTCGAATCGGGCGTTCGGCAAAGGTAAAGGGTGGTTCAAGGCGCGGGTCACGTCGAGTCAGTGAGTGATGGAGGGTGGCGCCGAGCGCATACACATCCGCGAGAGGCGTGGCATCCCCACGATATTGTTCGGGTGGTGAATAGCCTTCAGTTCCGATCATCGTGCCTTTGATGCCTGTTTGGAAGGTTTTGGCAATGCCAAAGTCCACCAGTACCACATCCCCACTCTGATTGATCATCACGTTCGAGGGCTTCATATCACGGAAAATGATCGGGTCTGGTTTATGTCCGTGTAAATATTCCAATACATCACAAAGCTGGATCGCCCAGCTGATGACCTGATCTTCTGCAAGAAAACCATTCGCTTCGTTTATGACCGTTTCAAGATCCCTGCCTTGAATGAATTCAAGGACAAGGTACGAACGGTCATCATGCGAGAAGTAATCGTAAATTCTTGGAATGGAAGGATGATGGAGTGTGGCAAGCAGATTTGCTTCACGCTCGAAATTCTGCACAATTGTCTGGCGCACCAATGGGTCGGGCGCCATATTGATCATTTCTTTGACCGCCACAAGTTTCACCACATTTGGGAAGTGCATATCGCGTGCGCGATAAACTGACCCCATACCACCAATACCAATAACATCCTGGATGTTATAGCGGTTGACAAGGGTCACACCCGCCAACAGCTGTTGGCGGCCGGGCTGATCTCCGGAGCCAGAACCTGAACCCGAGCCAAATGGACCAATGGGAGATGTGATGTTTCTCGTTTCCATCTGTATATTTTTTCCGAATTTAATGAATTATAAGGGTATTTGTGCCCTCTGGCGAATGCAATTTTGAGTCGGACACAGGTTTTGGGCTTGCAATGATGCGTTTTCTACGGCACAATGAGCACCTGTGAAGATTTTGGCAGTAAGCGATCAGGTGGTAGACCGTGTTTATTCGTTGGCTTCCAGCGGGCACTTTAAGGGTGTTGACCTAATTCTTGGATGCGGTGACCTGCCTTATAACTATCTTGAGTATCTGCTCACCGTTCTGAGCAAACCCTTGTTCTATGTGCCTGGAAATCATGACCCAAACTTTGACCCGCGCGACCTCCGGTCTCGAGCAGAAGGCGGTTCAAACCTGGACCTTCAGGTTGTTTACTACAAAAATACTTTGATCGGCGGTTTTGGCGGATCGATCCGCTACCGGCCCGATGGTTCGAATCAATACACTCAAAATGAAGCGTTCATACGAGTGTACAAAATGATCCCAAGGTTGTTGATGAACCGCATTAGGTATGGGCGCGCCTTGGATATCCTCATCAGCCACTCCCCTCCATTTGGCATCCACGACGATACCGACATTGCCCACAATGGATTGAAAGCACTGAACTGGCTGATCCGTTTTGCCAAACCCCGTTTTCACTTTCACGGACATACTCACTTTTATCGGAATAATATTGCCGATAATAAAACCATACTCGGACATACCAACATCATCAACGTCTATCCTTACAGACTTGTGGACACCGAGTAAATCTAATCAGACTTTAACCTTGTAATAACTTACATATTACTGTGGTCCATATAATACAGAGCATATTTATCAGCAAAGCGAGTAAAAATGTCAGACGAATTAGAATCAAGAACACGCGCAGATTTTAGCCGGGCGCGTTTCAAATCTTTTCTCAATCAGGTGTTCTCCGTCCTTCGCGGTCAACGTAATACATTGTTATCCTATGATGATGTAAAAGAAAAACTCCGCATTGGTGGACCAATTTACAGGGGCATGAAAACCGTCCGCGTGGACCAGATCGCGGGGAGTCTGAACCGGTATCATGAGTTCGACCGCGCTTTCCTCCCAAAAGAAGATCAACTTGCCAACCGCTGGCAAAAGGTCGATCGTGCTTTTTATGAAGACATCCATTTACCACCGGTTGTGTTGTACAAAGTAGGTCAGGTGTATTTCGTTGTGGATGGTCATCATCGCGTATCTGTTGCCCGTGAAAAGGGACAGGAATATATCGAAGCCGAAGTGCGCGAATGTGCCACACGCATCAACATCACGCCAGATATTCGCCCGGAAGATCTGGAGATCCTCGGCTCGAAAGTAGATTTCCTCGAACGCACCGGACTGGATACCATTCATCCAGAAGCGAATATCAAACTCAACATTCCAGATGGCTTCACACGCATGCTTGAACACATTGCCGTTCATCGTTATTTTATGGGTCTCGATTTCAAACGAGATATTTCAGAAAAAGAAGCTGTGGAGCACTGGTACGATACTGTCTATCTGCCGATCGTGACCATCATTCGCGAAAGCGGCTTGCTTGATGAATTCCCCGATAAGACCGAAGGCGACCTGTATCTTTGGACGTTGGACCACCAACATTATTTGTACCAAGAAGAAGGTCAGCCGCTTCAGCCGCCGGAGTTGGCCGCAAAACAATTCATTCAAGAAAACGAGTAAGATCAGAGCATTATCCTTTGACCAGGGTCAAAATTCACAACCTACAGGAAACTCATGACAATCCTTCATCCCCTTGCAGGTGTATATGCTGCAGCAGTAACGCCTTATCTCGCTAAACCGCGAACGGAAGGCAAACCCGATACTGCCTTTGATTTTGAATCATTGGCGATGTTTTTACATTTCCTTGCCGGGCGCGGATGCCATGGCGCATTGTTATTCGGTACCACAGGTGAAGGACCTTCCTTCTCACCAAGAGAACGTGAAGCCTTGCTACGATCCATTCGAGTGATCAAACACCAGATTCGCGATTTCAAGCTATTGGTCGGTACGGGCACGCCCAGTCTGACAGAAACCATCGAGTTGACCAAGCTTGCTTTCGAACTTGGCTACGATGGGACGGTTGTCCTGCCGCCTTATTATTTTCGGAAAGCTGGTGAAGAAGGTTTGTTTCGCTGGTTCAGTGAACTGATCGAAAATGCTGTTCCACAAGGAAAGCATCTACTCGGTTACCACATCCCTGTAATGACGGGCGTTGGTTTTTCACTCGATCTGCTTGAGCGTCTTAAAACCAAATATCCGAATCAATTTGCAGGCATCAAGGATTCGTCTCATGATGAGGCGTTTGCTGAGGCGCTTGGTCAACGCTTTGGGAAAGATTTGCTCGTCTTGAATGGTACTGACTCTTACTTCCATCACGCGCTGAAGAATCATGCCCAAGGTGCGATCACCGCTCCTGCCAATCTCATCTCTGATAATTTGCGCGAAATTTGGGATCTGTACCAGGCAGGTAAAGACCCGTCTGAGGTGCAAGCAATGGTTACGGAACAACGACATTTCCTTGAAAACTATTCACCGATTGCTCCTATCCTCAAAGGCTTGCTTCACAAAGTTCATGGACTTCCGCATTGGTCTGTCCGCCCACCGTTGGAAAGCGCGGACGAAAAGACGATCGAAGAAGCGGATGAGAGATTTTCTAAAATTTAACCGTAGGGGCGAGGTAATCTCGCCCCTACAAAATTACCTATGACAACCTGGCGACTACTTTACACTCCCCCATCCACTGGGGCATGGAATATGGCTGCGGACCAAGCCATTCTCGAACACATCCATCGTGGTGAATCAATATCAACCCTGCGCTTGTACTCATGGAATCCGCCTTGCCTTTCACTGGGGCATGCTCAATCGTTCAAAGATGTGGATATGGAACGACTCCACGCTCAAGGCTGGGAAGTCGTTCGCCGCGTGACGGGTGGACGAGCGATTCTGCACACCGACGAATTGACCTACTCTGTGACCGGTTCTGCTGACGAACCTGTCCTCGCGGGCGGCGTACTTGAATCCTATAACCGTCTGGCGCAGGCATTGCTCCATGCGGTGCGCGAGTTGAGCGTGCCAGTTGAAATGAAAGAACATGAAGATGGGCATACCCAGCAGAACTTAAACCCCGTCTGCTTTGAAGTGCCATCCACTTATGAAATCACCGTCGATGGGAAAAAGCTCATCGGCTCGGCACAAGCACGGAAGAAGGAAGGCGTGCTGCAACATGGCTCACTTCCATTAACAGGCGACCTGACTCGCATTTGCGATGCGCTGGTCTTCGAAGATGAATCCGCGAGACAAAATGCAAAAGAAAGATTACTCTCTCGGGCAACGACCGTCGAATCCGTTCTCGGCATGGGAACTGATTGGGAACGGGCAGCCCAGGCTTTCGTCCGCGGGTTTGAGGCGGAGTTAGGAATCCAGTTCGAGAGCGGAGAAATGTCTGCATCCGAAATTCAACGCACGGAAGAACTTGTCAAAGAAAAATATGCACATCCCTCGTGGACGGAGCGCTCATGAAAAAAATTCTGGTTTATGGTTCGTACGGCTACACGGGGCAATTGATCGTTGAACATGCAGTGCAGGAGGGCGTGGATATGATCCTCGCCGGACGCGATGAAAAACGTCTGCGCGAACAGGCAGAAAAATTCAACCTGCCTTACCGCGCTTTTGCGGTGGAAGAGACAGCCAAACTTGATGCGGCATTACAAGAAGTGGATGCCGTGTTGCACTGTGCCGGTCCGTTCGTGTTGACGTTTAAGGCGATGGCTGAGGCATGCATCCGCAACAAAAAACATTATGTGGATATCAGCGGCGAGATCGAAGAATTTGAAGCGCTGGCATTGATGGATGATGAAGCGAAGCGCGCAGGGGTGATGCTTTTGCCCGGCGGTGGATTTGATGTAGTGCCATCCGATTGTTTAATTGCTTACACATCGAGCAAGCTTCCCGGTGCAAACGATCTAAAGCTATACATCAAAAGTATTGGCAGCGGAGTCTCGCGCGGCACAGCTCGTTCGGGCGTCGAGAACAGTCACCGAGCAGGGCGGATTCGCCGGGAGGGAAAGATCGTCAGCGTACCGAATTTATATGACAGCAAAGAAGTGGACTTCGGACGCGGACCGACTCGCCTCGTTACCATGGGCTGGGGCGACGTCAGCACGGCATATTACAGCACGGGTATCCCGAATGTGACGGTCTATATGGGCTTTCCGAAAGTAATGATCTCCATGATGAAGTTCACGAAGATCGCTGGTCCGCTGCTGTACACACGCACAGCAAGAAATTTCATCAAATGGCTGATCGGCATTTTCTTCGCACCGGGCCCATCACGTGAAAAGAACAAGACTGGTTTTAGTTTGTTGATCGCTGAAGTGACCGATGGAACGAAAACCGTCCGCGCAAAGTTACGCACACCCGAAGCGTATTACTTGACAGCGCTCACTTCAGTGGAGATCATGAAGCGCATCCTATCGAACGACCTCAAACCCGGCTTTCAAACACCAAGCAATGTATATGGGGCGGATTTTATTTTGCAGTTCGCCGGGGTTCAACGCGACGATTTGTAATGTATTTATTTACCGCGAAGCTCGCGAAGAACGCTAAGAAAAAACTTGGCGCACTTGGCGGGCTTCGCGGTTTTAAGCATTTATAATCACGATAACCGACTAAAGGAGCATGAATGAAATTTGAAACCCTCGCCATCCACGCAGGGCAGGAACCCGACCCAAACAACGGCGCCGTTATGACGCCTGTCTATTTCACATCCACATATAAACAAGACGGCATCGGCAAGCCACGCCAGGGATATGAATATTCGCGCACGTTGAATCCCACACGCAAGGCACTGCAAGATTGTCTCGCCGAACTCGAAAGCGGACAGTGGGGTTTGGCGTTCGCTTCCGGCATGGCAGCCACCGATACCGTGCTGCGCATGCTCGGACAAGGCGACCATGTCGTTGCGGGCAATGATGTGTATGGCGGCACCTTCCGTCTCTTTGACAAAATCCTGCGTCGCTTTGGTCTGGACTTCACATTTGCTGACACAACCGATCCTGAAAACCTCGCTGAAGCCTTAACCCCATCCACGCGCATTGTATGGCTGGAGACCCCCACCAATCCCCTGCTGGCAGTTTCAGATATTCGCGCGGTGGCAGAGGTGGTAAAGAACCACCCGAACAAACCTTTATTGGTCGTCGACAATACGTTTGCCACACCTTATCTCCAACGCCCACTTGAATTGGGTGCGGATTTGGTCGTCCACTCGATGACGAAATATCTCGGCGGTCACTCGGATGTGGTTGGTGGCGCGATTATCGGTAAAGACAAAGAACTGGGCGAGAAGTTGGCTTATTTACAGAATGCCATTGGCGGCGTGCAGGGACCAATGGACTCTTTCCTCGTGTTGCGCGGCATCAAAACCCTGCCCATCCGCATGGACAGACATGCTCAAAATGCCGAGAAGATCGTGGCGTTTTTAGAAAAGCAGAAAAACGTCAAACGGCTGATCTATCCATTTCACGAGAGTCATCCACAAGTCCATGTGGCGAAGCGGCAAATGAAGAATGGCGGCGGCATGATCTCGTTCATCATGAAAGATGGGCGCGATGCGGCGGTCAAAGTCGCGGAAGCCACAAAACTTTTTACGCTGGCAGAATCGCTTGGCGGTGTGGAGGCGCTCATCGAAGTCCCGGCGGCGATGACACATCTCTCCACCCAAGGTTCCACACTCGAGGTTGACCCAGGTCTGGTGCGCCTCTCGGTCGGCATCGAAAATGTAGACGACCTGATCGCTGATCTGGAACAAGCCCTCCGATAAAACAAAGACCTCCCAAATGGGAGGTCTTTTCATATCTTCACAGACAAAATTACTTCGCTTTCACAGCCACCAGAGTCACATCGTCATCTTGCTTGGCACCATCTTGATAATTTTGCAGGGTTTCAAGCAGGATGTTACAGACCTGTTGAGCATTTTGTTTGGCTTGGTCGGCTAACAATTCCTTGATCCCTTCCAAACCAAAAGGTTGACCTTGCGGATCGCGGCAATCGGTCATGCCATCTGTATATAACAATAACGTATCACCCGATGTAAGCTTGACCGTTTTTTCGTCCAATGTCACCGGTTCCCATAAACCGATCGCCATACCAGGGCTGTGCGGCATACGTTCCACAGTTCCATCTGCATGCAAAATGAGTGGCGGTTCATGCCCCGCGCGGGCATACGAGAAGACACGTGTCTTTAAGTCGAGAATGCCATAAAGCACGGTAACAAACTGAGTGGATTTCTGTAAACGCGTGATGTGGGTATTGACGAGATTCATCACCTCGGCAGGCGTTGCGCCAATATCCGCCTCTGCCATAATAAGCGCATGAGCACGCGCCATGAACAACGCAGATGGCACACCTTTGTCGGCAACATCACCGATCAATACACCGATACGATGGTCCTTAAGCTCAAAGATGTCGTAAAAATCGCCGCCGACCTGACGGGCAGGCAATATACGCGCACCAAAACCAAACTCTTCCGTGTCGGGCAGAACATCGGGGAGAATGCTTAATTGGATGTCGGCAGCAAGCTGAAGTTCACGTTCGAGACGTTCTTTTTCGATCAGCTGCGCCTGAGCAGCTTTCAAATCGTCGTACGCTTTTTGAAGCATCTGGTTCTTGGTCACAAGGTCATGAAATGCAGCTTCGTTTGAAGACTCCAAACGCTCGCTCATGATCTCGACCATTGAATATGCCAGATGAGGCCAACGTTGAATGCACTCGTTAAACTTATCGCGGGTCATCATCCACAACTGGCTTTCTTCGGTTGTTCGCACAGAGGCAGTGCGTTTGCCCTGTTTGAGAATGAGACTCATTTCCCCAACATATTCGCCGGGTCCACAAAAACGAAGATGCATCTCGTCATTTGTGCCGCCCGCAAGGACCACTTCGATCTTTCCACTTTTTACAACGTACAAGCTATTTCCGGGTTCGCCTTCGTAGAAAAGATAATCCCCCGCACCATAACTTTCTACCGGAAGCTCGTTCACCAATGCGAACAATTCTTCACGTGACAGGTCTTTGAACAGGGGGATCTTTAGAAAAAGAGAAGTATCCGAAGGAAGGGTCATGGCTTGGAGTCTCCGCGCAAGTCCATCACTTCTCTGCCGGCGAGTTTGTCTTGAATGCGCTGGGCAACAAGATCAAGATGATGGGGGTAATTCACATAATCGAGGTCATCAGTATGGATGGTCAGAACCGGACAAAGGTCGAAAGAGCCGAGCCATTCGTCATAGAACGACTCCAACAAAGCGAGGTAGTCCGCTGAGATACCCGTTTCCATATTGCGGGCACGGCGGCGAATGCGATCAACCAACACCGGCACAGGAGCTTTAAGATAGATCAACAGGTCGGGTCGTGGAAGTCCATTCACCACCAGCTCGAACAATTTCCGGTACGAAAGATAATCGCGCTCGTTCAAATTTCCAAGGTGATGTAAGGCTCGCGCAAAAATATGGGCATCTTCATAAATACTGCGGTCAAGGATCGCTGAACGCGCATCACGCGCCGCTTCAAGATATTGATCGGCACGATGTCCTAAGAAGAAGATCTGCAAATGGAATGACCATGAGCGCATATCCCCATAAAAATCAGTAAGGTATGGGTTATCAGCCACCGATTCGTATCCTGTCCACCAACCGAGGCGCGCACCGATACGTTCTGTCAACGTCGTTTTGCCTGCACCGATATTTCCAGCCACCAAAACAAGATGTTTAGCCATAGTTTAGTGATTTTATCATGCTCAAAGGTTGCGGGTATAATTTTCAAAGTCCCTTTGCGAACATAGGAGAGAACTAAATGAAAATTCGCGACGCTTCCGGCTGGACCATGTTCATCTTTGGTGTCATAGCATTAATACTTGGTATCCTTGGCATCATTCGTCCAGAGCTTCAACTTGCCATACTCGGTTTTGAAGTCGTTGATCGGGCCGCTCGGGCAAGTTCTGATTACACCCTCACCTTCATGACCGCCGCCTCCATGGCATCTGTCAACATGGGTATTTACTACATCCTCGCTGCCTTGAACGATGTCAAAGCTTTTTACCGCTGGACCGTCCCCTTTCGCGGGCTGACCTTCATCGTCTTCACCACCATTGTCATTCTTGGGATTGCCCCGCTCAATTTTATAGGCGTACCCATTTGGGAACTGACCGGCGCAATCGCCACCGGCATTGCGTTGGCAAGAGAGAAAAAGACGAAATGAAATCCAGAGCCTTCATTATCAGCCTGATCCTGGTCGTTGGCGCATTTCTTTTTTCATGTGCAAATAATCAGGCGGATCAAACCACCGCAGTGGATACGGACGCCATCCGCACCCAAGCCGTGGAAACGTACGCATCTTCCTTAACCGGGCTTGCTCCGACATCGACACCTTTTCCTACTCTGACGCCGGTTGGGATCACCGAAACCGCGCTTTCCACCACCCCTGAGCCTTCACCAACCTCCAATCCCTGTTTCAACCTGCTTTACATTCAGGATGTCACCATTCCTGATGGAACCCGGTTGAAACCCGGAGAACGCTTTACCAAAACCTGGCTTGTGCAAAACATTGGGGGATGTGCCTGGCGTCCTGGCTTCACCTTCCAACATGTTGGTGGTGACTCAATGCGCGGAAGTCCCATCACGCTTACCGAAGCCATCCCTACAGGTGCAAAACGTGAGATCTCTGTCGAACTTGTTGTTCCCAGCGGTATCAACGGCGTGATCGAAAGCGCCTGGCAAATGGCAGATGACACCGGAGTCTTCTTCGGAGACACGCTCTTCGTCAACATCCTTGTCGGCAATGTAACCACCCCAGCTGTCACAAGCACTCCTTAAAATAAAAAAGACGCGGAAATTATCCGCGTCTTTTTTATTGCCTCAAGCCGTCAAATTCCCCAGGGTTTGGGAAACAGATAAAATTAGTAAATGCCTATCTCTACCACCTACTCCAAAAACATCACTATCCCCTCCTCCGCCATTGACGAGAATGGACATGTCAACAACGTTGTCTACGTGCAATGGATGCAGGACATTGCTGTCGAACATTACGCTTCCATTGGCGGTGTCGAAGCCCAAGGACCCGATGCCACATGGGTCATTCGTAAACAAAGCATCGAATATTTTCTGCAAGCCTTCGAAGGCGAAGAGATCGAAGTCCGCACATGGGTTGAGGATCTGCGCAAAGTGCGCTCGCTGCGCATGTATGAATTTATACGGAAAAGTGATGGAAAAATTTTGGTAAAAGGCGAAACGGATTGGGTCTTTATGGATATCAGAACGGGGAAAGTAAAAGCAATACCCGCTGAAGTAGAGGCATTATTTAAGCTTGAAAAGTGAAAATAGCTTTGGGTTTTTACATTTCACTCTCTACTCTTCACGCACCAAAAATCTCTCGTACACTTTTAGTAATTTCTTCTGTGATTCATGCCATGTGAATTTTTCTCTCACATGTGCCGCCGCGGATTCAGCCAAGCGGTTCGATAGCTCAACATTTTTCAACAACTGAATCGTCTGGTGCGCCAAGTCAGTCGGGTCATTCGGCGAGAAAAGTAGACCATCCACATCCTCTCGCACCAGTTCACGAACAATGGGCATATTCGAGGCGAGCAAGGGACGCCCTGCCGCCATGTATTCAAGCACCTTGATCGGACAGGCGCCCTGGGTCACATTGCGGTCATTCAAACCAAGCGGAGCTACGCAAATATCCGCGCTTGCGATCATAGCGGGAATCTCATGATGCGGCACAGCCGGCTGAACCAATACATGTTCTTCCATGCCAAGCTTGCGAATTTGCTTTGCAAGCATTTTTCTCTGGCGTGAACGTCCACGCCCGATGATATGAAGTTTGACAGGCTGTTGCTCAAGGATCTTCGGCAAAGCCTTGATGACGATATCCAAGCCTTGCCAATCGGCTAGAGTGCCGATGTAAAGCAAAACAGGTTCTCGCCCATCACGAACAGGCAAAGGTGTGGCAGGAAAGTCTGAAGGGCTGACTCCGTTCGGAATGACAGTGACCAGCTTGCGGTTAAGTCCGAGCGAGGCGATGTAATCGCGGGTCACGTTCGATGGGCAGATAATGGTGTCGCTCAGGTGCAGGGTCGCCAATTCCTGTTCCTTGATCTTGGCAAGCAGTTCTGCATCCAAGCCTGGGTAATGATATTTGAGTTCAATGGAGGGCAGTCCATTCACTTCGAAGAGGGTTTTGTAACCAAGCTTCTTTTTATTTTGCGTGATGTGAAAACCATCCCAAATATTGCGATAGTGAACAACATCATAGCCTGGGTGGAGGGCAAGATGTGACAAAACGGATTTGCCAAAATGCACGGCACGGGCAAGAAAATTCTGCGAAAGATCCTGCGAGATACGCGTGACCTGTGCGCCTTCAATAGTATCTTCGGGGGGGAGCACGCCATCGTTGGGCGTGATAAGATGAACTTTGTGCCCACCATTGACCAACCCGCGCAAATTATGGAGAATATGGGTACTTGCCCCCTTGGGGCTGGGCACAATATCGAAAGCAGTGTAGAGAATGTTCAACATTGATGAAATTATAACTCGGAGGCATGGATGGAATTTCTTTGCGGCATTGTAATTGCAATCACTATCGTTGCCGTGTTTTTCAATTATCTATTGAACACAGCCCGAAAGAAAGTGAAAACCACAAACAGTCTGGGTAAAAAAGAATTTGCACCGGTTTATGTTTCGATCGCAGACAAACCCGATTCGATCATCCGCGGCATGAACAAGTTCGTAGCTGATGTACAAAAAACCGAAACCTCCGGCGATAAATGGCGCTGGATCCCTCTCATTATCTTTATTGTTGGTGTAGGCTTGGCTGTCATAGACCTCTTGTTGATCGCATTCGGGTATTTCTCTTTCATCTTTTCAATTGGTGGACTTGTACTCTGGCTCGCAGCCTTTATCATGGCCCAAAGCCTGCGCAAAAGTGATGTGCTCGATTTTTCGCCGCGTTACGACAACACCAAAGAGCTCCTTTACACGCTTCGTGATGACCTCAAGCCTGGTGCCACATTCCTTGGTCACCTCGACCTGACAGGTTCCATGCTTCAAACCAAAGTAGCGCGCGAAACCAAAGATATCCGCGACCGTGTCACCCAACACTTTAATGACCCATGGCTCTCACTCAAAGCAAAATTATGGGACGGTAACATTTTGCGCGTTTCAGCAATACAGAAGACCAAAAAGCGCAAATCCTATTGGAAGACAAACGCCCGCGGCAAAATGAAATCGAAGCCCGAAAAATTCAAAGGCACTCACCAAGAATTAAAAGTGCGCATCGTGGTCAATCCAGATTCGTATGTCATCAAGCCAAACAATCAATTCTCGCTTAATAAAGATGTTGGCAAATATAAGATCATGCAACTCAGTACGGAAGGCGGAATGATCAATATCCTTGCCGTTTCCCCCTTCGAAGAGGTCAGGCATACCGACATCTTGACCTTCCTCAAATCTGCATATTCGTTATTGGAAAGAAAGGCTGCATAGATGAGTCGTAAAATCATCCCATTTGTTATTGCATTCGTATTGATCTGTCTTGTGATGGT
>VFQT010002649.1_pt1 | contig 17888 bp, 19 predicted proteins | sample 3512381 | NCBI WGS metagenome assembly VFQT01 (sample SAMN10412376, study PRJNA504923) | tailings metagenome | isolation source: Relicate 2 Philex TSF3 active mining site | place: Philippines: Tuba, Benguet | collected 2017-08-29
AGAACATGTTGAATAAGTTGCGGAAATTGAAGAAAGGAGACGTCTTCTCTTTTGATAATTATTTATCGACTTCTTTATTGAACGATCAGGCACTTGAATTTTTGGATTCTCATTTTGTTGAGACCAAAATGGCGAAATGTTGCTTATTCCGGATTAAGATTCCAAAAAATTCGAAAGTGTTATATTTAGACAGCGAGTTGACTGTATTTTCAATGTTAAGACAGAGAAAGAAGAACATGGGTCAAAATATGAATAATCATCCAGTTTATTTGATTTCGGAGTATGAGCTTTTATTACCGAGGTCATGTCAGTTAAAATACATTGATTCTTATACAATAAAAGGGAAGGTTCCAACTGTTTGCTCAATCAAGAATTTAGATAAGAAACAGATTAGTGATGTTTATGTGTATGACTTTGAAATGATTGGCATCGATAGCGACCGAGAGAAATTTGACCTGAAAGATTTTGTGAATATCAAGGACATACAAAAAGTATTTAAGACGTTCCATCATATGAATTTTAAGATTTCGAAGTATGACTTATATCATTTTTCGAAGACGACTAATATTAAGGATTTATTAAAAAATTATGAGGAAAAGAGTATTAGTAGAATAGATGAGATGATTAAGGAACTGAATCGGTAAATGTTTTTATAATATAATTATTTGTTTTTTATCCAAAATTAAAACTAAAATGCTTTTTAGGCCTTCTTTTCGAGATGGTAGCTGATAATGCTCATAACTGATGTGCTATTGACCTTCTTTGAAAAATCGCCGTTTAAATAAGCATGAAACACTGTTTTCAACTGATCGTCAAGTTCTATAAAACCATCTTTTTTCAGTGATTTCTCACGGATATACGCATGAATTAACTGCATAAGCTGTTTTCTTTCAACCAAGAAACGACCATCTGAATTTGTTTCAGGTGTTTGTTCGAAGATTTGCTTTCCGTCATTGGTTGTCAGGGTCAAATTCTTTTGAATGAATTGATTCATTGAATCAGTTGAAACTGCTACAAAAATGGGAGGACGAGTATTCTTTGGTTTAGAAGGGTCTTTTTTCTTCGAGTCGAGCTGTTTAGTAGCTTTCTCGACGACCTTTGAAACCGAAGTTAACTCACGAATCGAGGATTTCAATATTGCGATTTCATCTTTCAGACTGTCTTTTTGTTTCTCCAAGAATTGAAGAATTGCGTCTTCGGATTCATCCTCTTTATGTTTCTTTAATTCCTTCTTTCTTGATGAAATTAAAGAGGTGAGATTCTTATGAAGAGCTTCTTTCAATTCAATCAAAACCTTGAATTTTTCTGATTGATTCGCCAATATTTCGACTGAATCTGTCATCTGTTCACCCAAAGATTTAGGAGGCTGTTTTTTCGATTTCTCGACAACTTCGCCTTCATCTCCGGATTCAACTTTCTTTGATTCAACTGCTTCTTCTTCATCTGATTTAGGGGCGGATTTTTTTCCCTTTTTAGAGGGCTTTGTTTCCGCAACTGCGACAGATGGAGTAGAATCATCATCGACAATATCTGGTTGCTCATTCTGTTTAGAAGAACCTTTTCCCTTTTTAGAGGGCTTTGTTTCCGCAACTGCGACAGATGGAGTAGAATCATCATCGACCACAACCTGAGCCTGAGCGGGTTCCTGTTTAGAAGAACCTTTTTCTTTTTTCTTAGGTTGAGGAAGAGGAATCTCTATTTCCTGCTGAACTGAAACTTCGGTTTCAGTTTGTTCTTGTTGCTTCTTTGCTGACTTTCTTTGAATTGCTGACATTTTAATTTGAATGTTTAAACATCTAAAAATTTATATTTTAATCTTTCAATTTTTTTTATTTTTATTTTTTTATTTTTTCAATTATTTAGGACGCAACATTTCTGTTAATTAATTCATCCGCTCGTAAAAAAACCGTTTTTTTTGTGTATTCTATGTTATAAGAGATGCCCAGTGGAACCGCTTCTGTATCTAAGAAATCTGTATCTTCATCCAAGACCTCCAAGAAAGACGCCTCCCAAACCGAGGCCGTTGCTGAGGTTGCCCCTACTCCTGCTCCCGCTGTTGAGGCCCCCGCTCCTGTTGAGGCCACCGCCGAGACCGCAGTTGATGCCAGTGAAGTTTCTCCCCTTCAAGCGGAGACCCTTGCTCTTTTGGAGATGGCCCATTCTTGCCAGAACACACTTCAAGCCCTCATTAAGAAGGCCCGTTCTACTCTTTCCAACATTAAGAAGCTCGAGCGTGATGTTAAGCGTCTTGAGAAGAAGGGAAAGCGTGGCTCTACCCGCGCATCCAACGGAAACAAGGGCCTTCAACAGTTGAAGCCCGTTTATACCTCTGAGATGAAGAGCTTCTTTGAGGCCCACAAGGACCTAACTGATAACGACAATGCCCCCATTGTTGAGAACCTAACTTATGACAGCGACCATCTCCTTGTTTCAAGAAAGCAGGCCCTCAAATTGGTTACTTCTTATATCCGTAGCCACAAGCTTCAAGACGCGACTAACAAGCGCAAGATTAATATGGATGCTACTCTCCAAAGCCTCTTCCCTGAGCTTTGCGCCGTTAAGGACAAGAAGGGCAAGGTCGTTCAGGAGGAGAACTGCTTCTACAACACTCTTATGAAGGCTCTTTCTCGCCACTTCACTGCTCCTGCTTAAATTGTGGATTTATTTGTGTTGTTTTATAAAAAGAAAAAAAAGAAAAAAAGAAAAAAAGATAAAATATTTTACTTTTAATGAAAGTAAAATATCTATAAGTTTATAAAATTATTATATTTTTTTAATTGAATGAAAACCTACCTAATCAATCCGCAATTCATCAACTCTCCAAAGTTCAATCAGACCGTTTGGTAAAACCCGCTTGATAATATATGGAATCTTCTTCTCGCGCAACTCTTTTTCGGCTATATCAACCGGATTTTCCAAATTTCCAACTTCTACGAGAGGAGGAGCCCCCATTGAAATTTGGATTGCGCGTTCTCCAACAACGCGGGTTCTTTCATACTTTGAGAGAATCGGAATTGTTTTTCGGTCGCGACGGACAAGCATTGATTCATATGTTGCTTTGAGGTCATCGAACTCTTCAATTAAATCATTTATTTGATTAGAATTATCATTCAAATTTGAATCTGAATTGTTCAACTCTAAATATGGAGATGACTCATTATTTATATTATTTGCATCCATATTATTTATTTGATAGATATTTTTAAACCAGAATATTTCAATTTTTGCTAAAAAAATATATTATAAAATATAAATGACTGTTGGGCAAATCATGGCTATCATTGCTTTTCTATTTGGACTATCAGTTGCCGGTTATTATATATTCAGACCAAATCAAGTTAAAAGGAATGAATCCTAATACTTCCATTCAGTATTACACTCCTTACAAATATAAATACTCTTCAGACTGTTTCCTTCATTAAAGAATATGGCCTCCTTTTTCTTCGGATTCGCATGAGTAATACAATCATCGTTCGGACAAACATATTTCGTCGTTCTCGGTAATGTCATATCATATATGAAATTTTTCTTATTACCAAATGTTGGGTTGTTATTGCTCAAATACGAATTTTGAGAAATGAGGGTTTCATTCGTTTCTGAAATGTAATTACAACCATTACATTTATGAACCAATTTTCCGTCTTTTTCACGGTAATGTAATAAACTTTCGCACTCTGGACAGAACTTCATTTTATATTATAATAGTTATTAGATTTTTTTTAAATCATTTTTTATTCCAAAGACAAAGACTCCAATGACACAATTCCATAAAGATTCTGGATATTCTTCTTTAATGATTCATAATCCAGTGTAGCCATCTGCGAGTGATAACTGATTTTTACAGTCTTTTGATTATTATCTGACCGAATCAGCCTATCCACTTTTTCAATAAGAGAAGAATAATCTCTAATAAATTTGGACTTCATATTCTTCAAAAGGGGAGCAAACATCTCAGATGGGTGTTGAATCTGATTTAATAAAATATTCAGTGAAGCATATTCAACAATCTGATTGTATATTTCAATTTTATCAGCAGGAGATGATTCCATTCCGGGTTCGTTCCTCAATGGTTCCCGAGTCATAACAAGAGCCATAATTGATAAAATGACGGTCTTAATTGTCATAACTGATGTCCAAGGGTCTCCTTGCCACGTCCCAAGAATTGATAAACACACTTTTCCCTCAATGTATAAATTGGGATTCAGTCGCGTTCTACCATCACTGGAACAAAATTTAACAATTGGAGGGCTCATCGGATAATCATCTGAAAAACGAATGTGGAATAAAAACTGACAGAACTCATATGGTCCATCTTGACCACGAATCATAACAATCATCTGATTGATATCAGACTCATCAAAATGAATAAAAACATCGTAAAGTGGGTCTTTTAATAATTCCCTTAAATCTCCCATAATACGTCTTGTACGCATTGGTATAGCTGTTTTTTTTGTTTGTTTTCCATTGTTGTCCATTTTATTTATATAAATATTCTTTTAATTTATAATTTCAATTTTTCATGTAAAATAAATTAAAAGAATTTTATAATATTACATCATGGAGAACTCTCTTAATTTAGACAAGAAAAATAAAAATATAATTGAACAACAATTTATAAATTTTCTCAATAAATCTCGTATAAAAAATGGAACACTCATCAAACCATCACACACTGGGATATCCAAGCACTCCGGAAAATTTTTAATCGATGAAAACAACGAGAAAGAATTTTATGAATTATACAAGCAAATGATGGTAAATCATTGTGATATTCATCTTATTGAGCAACATACTGATAATGGACCGTTTATAATTGATATCGACCTCAGATTCAATATCGACTTGAAGACTCGCCAGTATTCAGTCGATTTTATAAAAAAAGTCTGCGAAGTTTATCAGAAGAATATTGTCGAATATTTTGAAAATCCAAACGTTTTATGTTTTGTTTTTGAAAGGCCTTCTCCATATTTATATAAACACAAGGCGAACGGTATAGATTCCGCTATTATGAAAGATGGAATTCATCTGATGTTTCCACATGTCGTCAGTTCTCCTGCGGTCCAGAAGATAATTCGAGAAAATGTAATCAAGGAATTAGAGGAAATTGGGCTATTTAAGACGATTCCGACAGATAATACAATTTATGATGCGATTGATAAGCTGGTCATTGACCAAGTGGGGTGGTATATGTATGGGAGCACAAAAGAAAATGTGGCGAGATATGAGCTTACATATGTTATTAATTCATCATTGGAGATTCTTAGTAAGACAAATTACAATGAGTATGAATTGCCAAAATTCCTGAGTATTCGGAATCAGGGGAGTTTGGCGGTTGTTCGGGAGGCGAAGGTCGCCGAAATTGAAAATTATGAAATAAAAGACATTGTTCGAAAGCAGAGTAGGAAGCGTGATACTACCGATATGAACTATGACACACAGGAAATTTGTGAACTGGTTATGATGTTGAACCCGAGGAGGGCCGATGAATATAGTGAGTGGCGCGATTTGGCTTTCGCCCTTCATTCCATTGATTCATCGAACGATGACTTGTTGAACATATTTGATGATTTCAGTCAGAAGAGCTCGAAGTATGAGCCGGGTTGTTGTCAGAAGTTTTGGAGTAAAATTGGAATGCGGGATACCGGTGGAATTAATATCGGAAGTCTCTATTGGTGGGCAAAAAATGACAGCCCCGATAAATTTGCGGAGTTCAAGAATAATCGGTTGATGCGAATAGTGGAGGGGTCCATTTCTGGAACGAACGTAGATATTGCGCGGGTTCTGTATAAGTTGTATAAGAATGAGTGGGCCTGTATTTCGGTGCGGACGCAGAAGTGGTATCGTTTTGAAAATCATGTCTGGGAGGAGGATGAATGTGGGATTCAGTTGCGTATGAAAATAAGTAATGAGTTGGTCAATGAATACTTGAAGTTGGTCGTCCAGTATAATAAGAATATTGAGAGGTTAGAGGAGGATGTTCTGAATGAAATGGACAAGAAGAAGAAGTTTGAGATAACGCAGAAGATAAAAGTCATTGAGAACCGGATTAATCTTGTAATCGAGATAACGAATAAGTTGAAGACGACATCATTCATCGATAACGTCATGAAAGAGTGTAAGGGTATTTTCTATGATAAAGTATTCCTCGATAAATTGGATGAAAATCATTATCTCATTGGATTTAAAAATGGAGTCCTCGACCTGACAACTGGGAACTTCCGTGATGGATTCCCGAGCGACTATATATCTCTGCGCTGTAATGTGAATTACGTTAAATACCGCGAAGATATGGAATATTTGGATGATATTAATGACTTTCTTCGGAAGATACAACCAAAGCCTGAGTTGCGAAAGTATATGCTCACGTTCATTTCGTCGCTCTTGGAGGGCCATAATGCGGACGAGTCTTTCCACTTTTGGACGGGGTCCGGTGGTAATGGAAAGTCGAAGTTGAATGAATTGCTTGTGGGCGCGTTGGGAAATTACGCGATTAAGTTCCCGATTACGCTTTTCACGCAAAAGAGGGGTGCCAGTAATTCGGTCAGTCCGGAAATTGTGGAGAGTAAGGGGAAGCGATACGCTTATATGGAGGAGCCGAGTGAGAATGAGAACATTAATATCGGTCTTATGAAGGAATATACTGGTGGTGATATAATTAAGGGGCGTGGTTTATGGTCCAATTTTCAGGAATTCAAGCCACAATTTAAGCTTGTCCTTTTTTGTAATGACATGCCGAAGGTTCCATCGGATGACAGGGGAACGTGGCGCCGTATAAAAGTCCTTCAATATTTGAGCAGTTTCGTGGATAATCCTGTGGAAGAGAATGAGTTCGCGAGGGATAAGCAGCTGAGCGAGAAATTACCGAAATGGAGGGAGACTTTTATGTCGATAATGGTCCATTATTATTTTACTGAGTATAAGCTGTATGGGCTACAAATTCCTCGGGATGTCGAGATATTCACGACGGAATATCAGAAGGATATGGATATGTATGTTGATTTCATTGATAAATTTTTAATTCGGACAGATAAGAAAACGGATAAAATCAGTTTTCAGGAGATTCATGATAATTTCAAGGTGTGGTTTCAACAGAATATGAATTCATACAAATTTCCGGTGAAGAATGAGATGAAGAAGCATTTCGAGAAAAAATTTGGTAAGAAGAATTGTTCAGCAACACACTTGATTGGATTCATTAAGAATAATGAATACGACAATGATGGAGAAGAAGCGGCTTAATAATTCGCATTGAAAGATGAAAGGTTTGAAAATGAGTTGTTAATTGTATTTGCGATAGAATTATATGTTTCTGGATAGGAATCTCGCGTGTATAGGGCCCCATAATAAACAATCATTACTAAAAGTAGGATGAAAAATATTGTAATCATTGCGCGTAATGTTGTTATAATATTGTTTTTTTTCTCAAAATCTATATTATTTTTAGCTATCTCTTGATTCGCCTCGTTTATCTTATTATTGAGGTCCTCTAATTTATCTGTGGATGTTTGAATATTTGAACTTGTTGTAGAAATAAGGCGGTTCTTGTCTGAGAGGAGTTGCTTTGAACTTGTATGTGAAAGTCGAATATTCGTAAGTAGTTCTTGATAGCGCGCTAATTCTTCTCGACGTCGCCTTTCCATTTCTTCTCTCTTTTTTCTTTCCCTATTTTGGTTTCTTCTTGTTAAAGCAGTTGAATCATTGACATTATCTGTAATCGCAGTAAGTCTGACATCTAATCTATCAATATTATTATTACTCGCATTTATTGTATTTCTTTGCTGTAAAATTGCGTCTCTTAATACACTTTTTGAACGACTTCTTATACATGACTCCGAAACACACGGATCAACTTTATATACTCTATACACACCTATTGCGTCTCCAACATTATCATTTATTGGATTATAATTTGAATTTCCCATTGCGCATAAGCCTTTTGATTGTAATGAATTGTTAGATGGATTCTCTGGTAAAAAAGCAATATAATTAAAATTAGAACTGCGATTATTATTAAATGGATTTGGTGAATTAGAGAAATTTGCAAAATTAAAACATTCATTTAATGTTTTTGTACCAAATTGTGTAAATCCAAGATTTCCTAAACTATTTGGCCATATTGTTCCAATAAAAGAATTTGCCATTTTGTATTATATATAATATATATAATATATTTTATTGAATATTATTGGATGTTAAAATTCAAATCAAATGATGGTTTCTCCGCAAATTTAACATTTTGTGAAAGAAAATTGAGGAACTCTGTAAATTTAGTCTGTATAAAATTATTCATTCCATTTGGAGGGGGGTATTTTTCTCTGAATTGGTTTGATCCGATAACAAATTGATAAAAATCAAAATATACTTTTTGAAGATTACCATTTCGCAGGATTACTGCGTTAACACGTTTCAACCATTTCTGATAAATATCATTTGGGATTTTATCTCCAAGAAAGAAATTCCATGTATCTACTAAAAATATGGATGCGTTTTTTCCACTCTTTGAGCGAATATCATTATATTTGGAACACTTAACTTTAATATTATCTTGAAAATCCGCAGTTAATGGAAGTCCAATATTTTCCCAGAGAGGAAGATTATATGTTGTTGGAACATCCTCTAAATTAGTTATATCCAATTTCTTTAAAAATTGGGGGTCATTTAAGTTGATTCCATTCTTTATCATTAGACCAATCCATGATACGAAAAATATAGAGAGCATAATGTTATTATAATTATCTAATGACATTTTCAGTTCTTCTGGAAAAACGACGATTCCATCTCCTGTATCAAATTGGATACTTCCAATTGGAGTCGGATGTATTTGCTCGGGGGGAGCGGACCCATCATAATAATAAAATGGACCATTTGAATTTAGAATTGAAATATTTAATTTACGATTCAATCTACGATTTCTATTATTTTTTTCTTTTTCTTTACATACTGGTGGAATAATATCATTATATACTTGTCGTGCCACATTTTCATATTGCTGAATTGTTCCCATAACTGGTTTTACGAACTGGCGAACTTTCATTTGATTGTTAATTACAACAACATATATAATATACCCAATCACAAGTAATCCAATTATTCCAAGAGACATATATGGTCCAGCTACTTGATAATACATCAAAATTAGCATTAAAATAATTAATGGGAATAAAACAAATGAACCTTGCATTACCCTCTTTATAAATAACTGTTTACTGGATGTCTCTCGATTCAACTCTATTTCTCGTGTTTTAAGAGTAATATCGTCCTGAATTTTTAGAAGGTCTTCCGATTGTTTATTAAGTAAATTATTTCTTTTTGATAAAATTATGTCATGATTTTTAATAGCATCAGCAGTTGAATTATATATTTGTGCCTTCTGATTATAATTATCCGTCAAGTTTTTAATTATTTCATTCAGATTTTGTTGGACTGATGTAGTAGATGAATTATATTGATTCTGTTCATAATTTGTAAAGTTTTCGTTTATTTGTTGAATATTTCGATTAAATTGCTGTTTTTGACTATTTGAATTCATTCGATTTATATTATTAATAGAATTATTTGTTGATGCACATAGAGAAAAATTACCATCTTTATAAATAGATGAATTCAATCTAAATACAGAAACTGGAAAATTTCTTAAATTCCTATTAACACCTTGACATCGCGATGTTTCATTTTTATTAAATACTCCTTGATTTGTGAATACTGATGCATCAGATGTATTTGATAAAAATATATGATAATTTCCACTATCTAAATAATAAGCAAAAAAAGCATCCTGATTTGGAAGAATATTATTCTGTAATATAAAATTAATCGCAAATCGTTGTGGGTCCTGTGATCTTGGAATAATTCCAATTTTACGTGATGTAGATGTGTTTTCCAATGTTCTATTTAAATTACATGTCCAAAAAGAGGGGATTATAGTGGTTCCTGTTGCTTGGGGCCAAGGAGCATTACATCTCCTTGACCAATTCTTTTTATCATTATTTGAAGAATTTCTAAAATTAGAACCTGGAAGTTGTCTAGTATATGGGTCGCATCGCCAATTATTTTGACCACATTGATAATTTTCAGTTCTCGTTTCCCATCTTCCACCACCAGTTGATTCCCAGCGTCCAGGAATTGTTTCCCAGCGTCCAGGATTTGCTTCCCAGCGTCGTCCATCCCCAAAAAACCACCACGGTCTCGCATAACTAACCCATCTACCACCAACCCCCGGAATCCATTTAGTAGTAGCAGGAACCCATCTATTCGTTGGAGGAACCCATTTATTAACATTGCGTTGACATGTTCGAGGTGAAAACTCCCACCTACAATTTCTGAATCCAGATGTCCATCTTCCAGAATCACAAGGACCATTATAATTCCACCAATTCATACAATTTCCATTTTGATTTGACCAACCGGCTGGACATGGTTGAGAATAATCAGTAAAAGTATATTGTATTCTTCGTTCAGGAGTATAAATATTTGTAAAATTAGTAAAGTTATAATTACCTAAACTATTAATAAAATTACTTAATGGTACTCTTTTAAGAAGTAAATCTAAACACGTTGTATTATTATTATTTCCAGTTTGACGGACTTCTTTTTGAAATATATTATTATTATTAATAATTGTTTCTGGCCGACTTAATGCTTCTGACATATCTAATTTTAACATATAAAAATAATTTTTAATTTTATATATAAATTTACTCAGATTTGAAGCCGGGGTAAAATTCACATGGGATAGTTGTAGAAAATTTAGCCCCCCGATTCATTGATGTTAATTTACTCGGGTCCCCATTCCATACACATGTGTAAACCTTTGGATTTGTTTGACCAGAATAATATGGTTCTGGGGTTGCCTTATCTTTTTTAGTATTTAAATTATTATATCCAGTTAATGTTGCGCCTATTTCCGGAACATCTCCCTGTTTCCATACATTAATACTGTTATCTAAATAGACCTCATTTTCATTTTCTCTGTATTCTTTTGTATTAGTTGAAGAAGTATTCTCAGATGGTGGTCTTATATTGGGGTCTGATGTTAATCCAGTTCTTGAAATATGTCTCGGTAAATTCCTTCTACTTATACATTTTGGATTATCTAATTGAAGCATTCTCCCGACTTCTTTAGCTGAGCTCAATATTTCATCTCTGGCCTCGGATGGAAAAGTTCGCGCAAAATCTCTTGCTTCTTTAACATACCTAACAATTATAACAATCGCAGTTATTATTCCGCAAACTCCAATAAATATGAATCCAAATAGGAGAGTTATGTTTCCTAAACTCATTAGTATAACTGGAAGAATCATAAGGAATAAATAAAGAATAATAGACTGCATAATTGAAATTATCCGATTTCTCTTATGTAATATAACATCATTTAATGAAATGACTTGGCTCTTTGTCATTATTTCGCGATTCAGATCATTCAATGTTTTAACATTTTCAATCGCATCTTCATCATATACTTTTATAGTCTCATCTAATATTCCATCATTTATTTTATCGACGGATTTGTTTAAATCCAGCATCTTTTTCAAATTATATAAACGGTCAATTTGACTTGTATCTTTTAATTGTTGATAAGAATTAATTAGGGTTCTTTGTTGATTTTCGGTTCGTCTTACTTGTGGAGAAATTGGCTTCCCCAGATAAATTGAATGAAAATTATTTACTATATTGTCCATACCATTATAAGCGTTTTGAATCTGCTGTGTCATATATTTTTATATTATAAAATAATATAAAAATATTAGAAATAATTTATTTTTGTGTGAATGAATAAACTAAAAGTATAATAACAATTAGAGCAATAATTATACAAATGAAAACATATAACACTTTTTTATTAAAAATTGTCTGTTTTACTGTGTTCTCTAATTGAACATCCCGCGTGTTTAATATATTCCGTTTTTCATCTATAATCGCCTGATTCCTCTTAATTAAACTTCTGAGATTATGTAAATCACTCACGCGCTCATTCAAATTTAAATTCTGATTCATTATTTTCAACTGCATGTTGAGCGCTTCATTTTTCAAATTTTTCTCATGTTCCTTTGCCATATTGATACCGCTGTTAAAATTGACAATTCTATTTCTCGATGTGTTCATATATTATTCTCCAACATTTAATTTTTTATTAAAAAAAGCGTAAAAACATATCATAATAATAACAAAAGCTAAAATAACCGAAAATAAAGAATATATGACCTTCTTCTTATAAAGATTGCGGTCAATTGAGAGCTCCAACATCTTATTACGTGTCTCTAAAAGCTTCATCTTATCTTTAATCTCTTTGGTCTGTCCATAAACTTGTTTTTGTTTTTCTTCTAAATCATCCGCTTTTTTTTCAATTAACCCAGATGTCTCATTAACAACGGACCGAGTGTTTAATATTTCTCTTCTTATAAAATTCAGATCTTGGGAACGTTGTTGCGGAGCGACCGGTGTGAAATTTTCTAATAAATCCTTCATAAAATTTAGTAGAAAAAAATATTTTTATTTTTTATTTTACTTATCCCTTTCTTTTAACATAATATGTGGCTCCGTATAAGAGCATTAAAAAGAGAGCTAAAAATATACCAACCATAAATATGCTATTTCTTGAACATGTATTTTTATTTGAAAACCCCTCTAATAAATATGGATTAAATGATTTATATCCCGCAATACGATTAGAGGTTCCTTCCGGTAGGCCATGCTCATAATTATAGACGGGCTTGTCATTGATATACTTTTTCTCGTGTGGATAGGCCCAGTAATTCTTATTTTCAAGTAATCCTTGGCTTGGGTATGGATAAAATGGGTCATCATTTACCATAACAATATTCGCTTTATTTCCTAAATAATCAATCGGGGGGGAAGAAGGTGATAGAGGAGCGATTCTTTCTAAGTTTCGCTTCCCTTTCTTAAAAGGATATTTATCACTAAACTGATTCCCACGGACATAATTCGCATTGTCTAAAATAGTTTTATAATATGGTTTTGTGTCGCCGTCATATGTATTTGTAATTGGGTCCTCAAAAAGCTGACTTCTCGGAGATGGAGAGAGGACGACGTGCTTTGAACGCTTACGAGAATAATTTCCAGAAGCTGGTGTGCTCTCTATTGTATCATACGCGAGTGGTGTGTGTTGTTGATTCGTCGTGTTATAAGAAAATGAAGATAAATCATGGGGCTCGTTTATGTTAAATTGTAGATTGTCTTTCATAATTTTAAGAATATTTTTATTTTACAATTCTGTAAGAAATGCTCTCTCCGGTCATCTGGCTATTTCGATGAATCTTACAGATGGTTCCAGACTTCATCCCATAATATTTGGCTACGGGGTCGGTCGGTAGCAACTTGGGTAGTTGGCTCTTTGTAGCATCAAAATCATCAATGACTTTCTTGGCTTCCTCTTCTGTCAATATGACATGCCTCGGAACGAGTTCGTGATGCGTAATATTGAACATGAGCATTTTTGTAAGGAAGACTTCATATAGCTTGAATTCGTCGTTGAGGAGCTCCTTTGCGATTTGAGGAGTCGGCTTATCTTGTGTAATAATAATAACTGTCATCTCCTTTGTCGGGTAATTTTCTTCCATGAAGAGCTTCAAGTTAAGAAGGTCCTTTTTACTGAAAGTTTTGGTTTCCAAGATGTGATGAACATATATCCCTTTTGAATTTGATGATTGATGAAGAGCGACGATATTGATTTGATTCTCCTCTAAACGATTGGAAAAATCTTGGTAGGTCATCATCAAATCTTCGTCGGAGACTTTGAAACCGCGGTCCTGAATCATTTCAAGTGTGGTTTTACGAATATTAAAATAAATTTTTGTTTTAGAATTTGCTTCCATTATATATTTTAATTACATTAACTTTTTTAAATTAAAAAAATCATTTTTTTTTGTTTTATAGATTATATGGGAATTTCGGGTAGTACTGCTAATGCTAATCCAACTGGACAAGTTAATCAAACTGGACAAGTTAATCCAACTGGACAAGTTAATCCAACTGGACAAGTTAATCCAAATGGACCAGTTAGTAAAGAAGAAGAAGAAGAAGAAGAACAAGCGCAACAACAAACCGGTAGTGGTAAATCTAAAAAAAATAAAACTAAAGCAAAGAAACCAAATAAACCTAAGAAAGCAAAAGGTAAAGGAAAGAAGAAATGAACTCCATTTAGAATATAAAATGTATTCGATATATATTTTATATGAGCGAAGAAACCACAGAAAAAGCCCTATTATACATCGACACCCGCGAAAAAAAGCTTCAACCCCACATTAAATCAGAATACATTGAAAAGCAGTTGGATTTAGGGGACATATTCATTGACTCTCCTTCTTACAAGCTGATGATTGAGCGCAAAACAATCTCCGATTTTAACGCAAGTTTGCGCGACGGCCGTTATCGAAATCAGAAACTGCGCCTGCTTGAATGGCGGGACACCGATATTACGACGAAACGGGTCATCTATATTTTAGAAACGAATGGCGACGTAAAAGATAGCGCCTACTGGGGCGCCGTAGTCAATGCGAATTTGCGCGATAATATTATTGTCATCCAGACCGATAACACCAAGAAGACCGCTGAAATTATTGATGATATTAAGAAAAAGGTGGATGAAAATAAATTCGAGAATTTGAAGATAACTCGGAGTGAGATTTATTTAGAGGGATGTAATAAAAAGGGGGACTATTCAAATCCGGAAACTTTCTATTTGGGTGTTCTCACGCTTATTACAGGAGTTAGCCGGAATATGGCGACTGAAATCGCAAAGAAGTTCCCCACGCTCATCATATTAATTGAAGAAATAAAGAAGAATCTTGCGAATGCGGAATTGAAAATGAAGAAACGACTGGAATTTTTAAGTCAGATCAAAATAAACGAAAGGCGTTTAGGAGATAAACTCGCGGAAAAAATATGTAATTATTTATTACCGAATTGAAAAAATTTTATCTTCTTATTAAATATAATGTCCAAGTTTAATGGTAATGGCTGGAACGCAGTTGCTTGTAATGGTCCTCTTCAAAATTATGATACTTTTGTAAGAAACGCAACTCCCGCTGAGAGAGCTGCCTTCTTTATGAACCCTCGTAATAACATCGATACGACTCCTCTTTATCCTTGGAGCCGCGATATTGTTGCGACTTCCGGTTGGGCAACTTCCGCAAAGGATTACTGTACTTCTCCCAAGGGTATCCCCACTGAGGGAATTACTCGTCTTGGTGTTTACTTGTATAAGTCTCCCATCAATGGTCTTCCTCCTTATAATGATGTTAAGTGCGAAGATTGCCGTACTAATGGTGGTTCTGCTTGTCTTAATTGCGGTGCATTTGAGCCATCGAAAGACTGTGATGATTGTTAAAATCTTAACTGATTCAGAATCTAAAAAATTGATTTAAAAAGTTTCTAATATCTAATATTATAAACTTATAATGTCAGACGATACTCAACCCGTATATCAGTGTTTACACAACCCATTGAATCGTTATATAACGCATAACGATTTAAGAAAAATCTTACAGAAAGCAGGTGTTTTAGAAGATATAGCGACGCCCATCGAAGAATTCAACTTGAAGAATTTTCAGAGGGCTTTTACTCATATTTCATACACAGTTCATCGTGATAGAAAGCAAGGTAAGAATGTAATTGAAAAAGAAGATGTCGGAGTTATTCCGGAGAAGTGTATCCCCATTCAGGAGGACTCTATGGAAAGATTGGAATGGTTGGGTGATTCAATCATTCAGTCAGTTGTTGGTATATACATTTGGGAGCGATTCCCGAATCAAGATGAAGGATTTTATACGATATTTAGGAGCAAACTCGTGAAGACAGAGGCTCTCTCGAATTTGGCGGGATTCTTGGAGATGGGGAAACATCTCCTGATTAGCAAATATACAGAGGATTATTGTAATGGAAGGTCTCATTCTAAGCATTTGGAGGACTGCTTCGAGGCATTTATTGGGGCCCTATATGAGCAAACTTGCGAAATTCACAAATACGATATTGTTAAAAAGTTCATTATTAACTGTATCGAAACGAAGATTGATATTCCGATGTTGGTCATGTATAATGATAATTACAAGGATATTCTTATGAGGTATTATCAGGTTCATTTCGATGGAAAATTTCCGTTGTATGGAGATGTTGGCGTGGAGGAGATTTCACAGGGTGATGATGTCCAGAAGAAGAAAATATACACGGCGTGTGTTAAGGATATTTACGGGAAAGATATTGCGTTCGGGACGGCGAAGTCGAAGAAGGAGGCTCAACAATTGGCGGCGAAAGAGGCATGTAGGATTTTTGGAATAAAAGTCAGTCAGTCCGTAAATTATTATTTAAAAACTTTATAATATAAGTATTATGAGCGATGAAGAATATGAGAAATTCTTGAATACATTATTTGAGGAAATTCATAGAAAATATGGATTTTACCGGTCGAAATTATAATTAGTTAAACATAGATTTAGTATCTAAAATGATTAAAATCATTTTAGAATCGTATAGAAAATATTTTATTTATGTTCTAATGTTTGAATAGATTCTGACAAATTAGAGAGTTTATTATATGTTTCCGGATCCATTTCATTCTTTTTTAAGAAAATTCCAGCAATTGATGATAAACCCTGACTGAGTGCTCTATTTCTGTTTGATACATTGTTATTAACACGTGGTTCTATACGAGAACCGCTGTTATTCTGTCTTGGTCCCGCATTATTTGCGCGAAGACCGCTGTTATTATTCATTCTTGGCCCCGCATTATTTACTCTATTATTCGCCCTATTATTTTTAGATACTCCCAGTAATTCTTCAAGAGATACAGGAGATTTTTTAATATTTCGCATTGAATTATTTTGTTGAAATACTTCTTTGACTTCTTCTTCTTCCACAACTTCTTCACGATGTGTTGAATTTTCATTCGCAGAATTATTACGGTTTAATCTAATTGCATTTTCGATTTGCGTGTTTAATGCTTTATTAGTCCTTATTTTAGCTTGGATACCAGTTAGCAATTTTTCTGTGTCTTCTTTCGATAGACTTTCGTGAATATTTGATAAATAGCCATCGAATTTTACGATTTGGTCTAAAAGACTCTTGCTATTTTTCTCTTGGGCTTTCTTATTTGCTTCTTGGGCTTCTTGCTTCTCCTTATTCTTCTTCATTTTGTTTAATTCTTCTTGAAGCTCATTTTTCTCAGCAATCAATTTAATTATTTTATTGATTAATTCACTCAATGTTTTCTTGGCGGATGCGATTTCAGGAATATTTTTGCTAACAGAATTTGTTTTACCATTTTTTTTATTGGATGAACCAAATATAAAATCGACAACTGTGCTCATTTATTTAAATGAAGATTTTAATTTTAGATTATAAAAATAAAACAGATTAGATGAATTTCTTCCGCTTAAGAATGATAAAAATTTTGGGGTGAGACTGTTTTGGTGGTTGTCTCTGAGATTCTAATGAGGTCTGAACATTCTTTATAAAATTGCGAATGTTTCGTCTTTGGAATTGTTGAGTTGGCGTAGTGTTAAAACTAACAATCTTTTTTTGTTGAGAAGAAGATGGTTTAAGAAAAATTTTCTTTTGTTGAGATGATGTTTTAAAATTTAGATTCTCATTATTATCATTCTCATACTTTTTAAAATTCAGGTCATTATTATTCTGTTTGTCCCACCATTGTTTTTGTTTTTTAATATTCTTCGTGTTATGATTAACTTTCATTTGTTGGATATTATGATTCTTTTCTTCAAGTTTCTTCTTTAAAGATTTAACCGCATATTTCAATAGTTCATTTTCAAGAACAATCTCTTTTATTTTATCAATATGGTTGATTAATTTATTCTTTAATGCCATGTTTAATAATAATATTTATAATATTATTATTTTTATGATTTTCTATTTAT
>VFQT010002650.1_pt1 | contig 17883 bp, 13 predicted proteins | sample 3512381 | NCBI WGS metagenome assembly VFQT01 (sample SAMN10412376, study PRJNA504923) | tailings metagenome | isolation source: Relicate 2 Philex TSF3 active mining site | place: Philippines: Tuba, Benguet | collected 2017-08-29
CTGCAAACGCTGCACCTCGGCGAGCGGCAGGGCGTCAGCCCTCCGAGTCAAATCTGGCTTCCTTCCTTCAGCCCTCAGTGTCCCCGTCTGCTCGCCTTCCTCTGAAGGATTTTGTAGTGGATCTCGCCAGAGATCCTTCGACTCCCGTGGATCCTGGGAACTTTGGCGAGTTCCACTACCGCTGCCGTCCGGCGTTTGAAACGCACTCGGAGGGCTGACGCCCAGCCGCTCGCCTCGTATTGCTTTTAGCGGGAGCGATCGTCGCTCCGATCGTCGCAGTATCAGCGAAGCCAAAACTAATCGACCCACGAGCAAAAAACACCCCGCCAGCCAGATGCAGCTGAGCAGTGTCGTCCACGAAATCGGCGAGCTCGGAGTGGTCGCCGGTTGGTCTTCGATCTTGTCGCGACGCATGCCTGAAATTGGCACTGATGGACTTTGAGCAGTTTCCGGCATCTCGTCAGAAGCTCGCTCACTGCTCAATGGAGGCACGTCCCAATCTTGCGGTATCATCGTCGCAGGTGGCAGCGAGTCGACCTTTGGAATCGCTGTGGCCACCACAGGTTCCTTCGAACGCATCCATGTCGGGAGAATCCTCCAGGTCGGCAATGCCAGTGACAACATTGGCATCGCAAGAAGCAGTCCCATTGCCGTCGAGAGAACAAAATGCCGAGTCGCTGCGGATTCACGCCGCAGCCATAAGCAGACCGCGCCGGCAAGCAAAAGTACGATCGTTCCTTTGATAGCTGAATCCACCAGAGGAAACACGAGCAGACCACCGAACGCCGTGAGAACAGAAATCAAACGATTCATCTCAACGTCCCTCCGCCCGGGCTTGTTCGATCAGCGCAATCAAACGCTCTCGTTCTTCGTCAGAGACACTGTCCTTCCTCGAATGCAGATGCGCCGCGAGCGCTTGTTCCAGTGAACCGCCAAAGAACGTCTCCAGCACATTCTGAAACGCGCTGCGACCGGCTTTGACTTTTGTTTCGCGCGGCGAGTAAATCACTTCGCGGCCATTTTCCCGTCGCTTGAGATGCCCCTTTTCTTCGAGGATGTGCATCATTCGCCGCACAGCCATGGCGGTCGGAGCATCGGGAATCGAATCGACCACCTGATTGACGGTGGCCTCACCCAGCGCAAACACGGCATCCATGATCTGCCGCTCTCGCCTGCTGAGATCCGTAGGCTTAGGCATCATTAACACTCCTGCGCGAACCAATGAGACTCTGTGCGTTAAATTTTTAACCGAACGCACAGAGATTCGCAACAGGGATTCGTTAACTTTTTAACGATCAGGCCGCGCTGGCAGCATCAGCAGCCTGTTGAAAAGCAGAACTGGGGCGGGCGAAGGTCGTCCTGGACCGTGCGAAACTGGATGCTTACGAACCTCCAGCGGCTCGGCAGGAGACTCGCGCCCCCTTGCCCTCCCACTGTCAACTGGCTGTTAGTGCTTATGATCGTGCTCATCGTGTGAATGAGCGAGGGACGCGTTGTAGGGCGTTCCATTGATGGTGATGTTCAGGCGCGCTTCAGCGTCGGCGTGTTCGAGGTGTTCGGCGAGTTCGGCGTTGTCGATCGTGAAACGGGATGATTTGCCGTCTGCGTCTCCGGTCTCGGGTGATGCGGCCAATTCGAACTGCTCGGGCTTACCATCGTGCTTCAGGTTGATAGCGATTGTTTTTGCTTCAATGGCAACGGGAGCCTTTGCTGCGGCGTCGAGCACATAGATCGTGACGACGGATTTCTCATGGAGGAGTTCTACATGATATTCCTCTTTTCCCAGTTCGATCAGATGTCCATGGTGAGGACCTTCTGTCGGATGTTCATGCGCATGTTCATCTTTCTGCGCTACCGGCTGGGGCGCATTTTTCTCGGGTTCAGCTTCCATACAGCCGGACAGGCCGAGCAGAATTGTTCCGGTGACTAACAGGCCGGTCTGCTTTCTGCAGAAGGTTCTCATGGCAGTTTCCTTTTTGTTAAGCGAGAGTAAACGTCAAAGGTCGTCCTTCCGACTCGAAGACGGCTGGGACGGTTGCATATTCCATCAGCGGGAGGAGGTCGGTTCGGTATTGGGAAGTGCTCTGGTGATCGCAAAATGTTCCTCTTCAAGGACCACCGCTTCATGAGTTTCCAAAACGCTGTATTCCGCGGCCTTCTTGCCGAACAGCCAGAAAAGTGCCGGGTGAACGAAGAAGTCCAGAAGCGTGGAACTGATCACTCCGCCAAGAATCACCGTGGCGACGGGATACAGAATCTCTTTGCCCGGCTGGTGAGCTGCAAGGACCAGCGGAACGAGTCCGATGCCTGCCGTCAGAGCTGTCATCAGAACGGGAGCCAGCCGTTCAAGTCCCGCGCGGATGATCATGGCGTGTGTGAAGGATTCCCCTTCGTACTTCACCAGATGGAGGTAGTGATTCAGCAGCAGAATTCCGTTACGCGATGCGATGCCACCGAGCGATATGAAGCCGACCATTGCGGCGATTGTAAGCGTCTGCTGAGTCAGGACAAGTGCTGCCACGGAGCCAATGAACGCCATGGGCAAGGCTGCCATCACCTGAAGTGAGAGATTCACTGATCGGAACATCGTGAACAGAACCATGAAGACACCGATCAGCGATGCGACAAACAGCAGAGCCATCTTCCTGCTGGCCGACTGCTGACTCTGAAACTGACCGCCGTATTCGACGTCATACCCCGCAGGAAGCGACGCAATCACCGGCTTCAACAATCGCTGGATGTCAGCCACAACATCGACCACGCCACGGTCTGCCACGTTACACTGAATCACGACTCGACGCCGCACGTTGTCACGATTCACGGTGTTCGGGCCGCCGGATTCGTAGATGTCGGCCACTGCTTCCAGCGGAATGGTTCCACCGTCAGGCAATTCAATCGACAGCCGTTTCAGGGCTTCGACGTCCTCCCGATAGTTGTCTCCCATGCGGACAACGAGATCAAAGGTTCGCTGGTCCGCAAGGATCTCCGAGACGACGCGACCATTCATCGCGGTCTCAAGAAACTCATTAACGTTTTCAACCGTCAAACCACTCAGGAGCAGCTTCTCGCGATTCAGTTCGATACGAAGCTGAGGAATAATGACCTGCGGTTCCAGCATCAGGTCTTTGACGCCCGGAACAAGTTCGATCTCCGCCTTCATGGCTTCTGCCTTTTGCCGAAGAAGGTCAAGATCGGTTCCGTAGAGCTTGATTCCGATCTGAGCTTTCACGCCCGACAGCATATGAGAAATCAGGTGCGAGATCGGCTGTTCGACGGCAGTGACGATTCCTGGAATCTGGTCCATCGCGTCCCGAATTTCCGCGAGCTGCTGTTCGCGATTGCGTTTTGACGTCGGATCCATCTCAATGAGATACTCGCTCATGTTCACGCCTTCCGCGTGTTCATCGAGTTCTGCACGACCCGTGCGGCGAGCGAACCGGGCCACATCGGGAATGTCCTGCAGCGACGATTCCACCATGGCATTGATTTGATTGGATGTCGACAGGGATGTTCCTGGCGGCAGCACAACATTCAGCTGGACCGTTCCTTCATTGAACGGAGGCAGGAAGTCCTTGTCGAGGCCAGCAACAAAAATGCCGGCAACAACGACCAGAAGAACCGTGACTGACAGATTGAGCACAGGCCAGTTCAGGCTGAACCGAATGACCTTCTCCGCCACCCACTTCAGCAACCGCAAAAGTGCCCCGTCTTTCTCTTCATGGCCCGCGGCATTTCCCAACAGCCAGTAGGAGAGAATTGGCGTGACTGTGAGTGACACAATCAGAGAGGCGAAGATAGAGACGATGTAGGCCAGTCCCAGAGGAATGAAAAGCTTGCCTTCCATACCGTCCAGAGCAAACAGAGGGATGAAGACCAGAACGACAATCATGGTGCTGAAGACGATCGAGTTCCGGACTTCGGTGCTTGCTCGAAAGACCACGAGAAGCGGGTTGAGCGGATTCGGGGAATGGCGATTCTCGCGGAGACGCCGAAAGATATTCTCCACGTCAACGATGGCGTCATCCACAAGTTCCCCGATGGCGACAGCCAGGCCTCCCAGCGTCATCGTGTTGATGGAAACTCCCAGCGCAGAAAACACGATGGCCGTCATCACAAGCGAGAGCGGAATTGCAGTCAGTGTGATGAACGTCGTGCGGATGTTCATGAGGAACAGAAACAGGATGATCACGACCAGAATGCCACCGTCCCGCAGGGCTTCCATGACATTGTGGATGGCTCGATCGATGAATGCCTTCTGAGCGTAGACGGTTTCGATACGCGTGCCTTTGGGCAGTGACATTGTCAGTTCATCCATGGCCGCTTCGATGGATTCCGTCACGCGGCGCGTATCGGCGCCGGGTTGTTTGTTGATTGTCAGGATCACCGCAGAACCGCCACTCCAGGTGCCATCCGACTGCTTCATGAATGCACTGCTGTCGCCCCGTTTGACCTGAGCACCTTCGCGCACGTCGGCCACCTGAGCGAGGGCAACGGGGCGGCCGTCGCGGATCGTGACAACAACGTTGCGGAGATCATCGATTGACTGAATACGACCAAGAGCCCGGACAAGAAGTTCGCTGGGACCCTGACGATCGAGGTAACCCCCGGTCGCGTTCTGATTGCTCTGAATCACCGACTGTTCAACCTGTTCCAGCGTCACGCCGTACTGGAGCATGGACTGTGGGTCAACCAGCACCTGAAACTGCTTTCGCTGGCCTCCCATTGTGAAGACCTGAGACACACCGGGAATCGTCAGCAGTCGCTGTCGAACGACCCAGTCCGCCGAGGTCCGAAGTTCCATCGGCGTGACGTCCTTGTTGTCGTTCCACATTGCCAGCATCACGATTTGTCCCATAATCGATGAGACAGGGGCAAGCTGAGGCGAGACTCCGGGGGGAAGTCGGTCCTGCACAATCTGAAGTCGTTCTGCCACGACCTGGCGGTCTGTGTACAAATTTGTTCCCCAGGCAAATTCGACATAGACGACGGAGATGCCAACTCCGGAAGAGCTTCGGACAACTTCCACACCGTTGGCACCGTTCATCGCTGTTTCCAGAGGAAACGTGATGAGCGATTCCACTTCCTCCGGAGCCATTCCCGGTGCTTCGGTCATGATGACCACTCGGGGACGATTCAGGTCCGGGAAGACGTCGATCGGCATCTGCAGTGCCGTCCATGTGCCGTACCCCGTCAGAAAACATGCCAGCACAATCACCAGCAATCGCTGTTGGAGTGCAAATCGAATGATGGCATTCAGCATGGAAAGCTCGATGAATGGGTGGAGGGTTCGTTGAACGGAACCGTGAGGGCAGGCAAAGCCAGGGAGCAGATCGTCAGTGATTATGTCCCGCGTGCGGATCTGCTCCGGCTCCGGACTTGTTCTTGAGCGCCATCTGCATCTGATGAGCAGACCGCAGAGCGAGAACATCACCCGTGAAGACCGCGCCATCGTTGGCGATCACTGCGTTCGACTGGTCTCGAAAACGCACGTGCACAGGCACTCGCTCAAAGTGCTGTCCATTCTGGCGGAAGACAAACCAGTCGGCCGCTTCACGCACGACCGCGTCCACCGGGACAACAAGTTCCGCCGGCCATTCTTCAACCGGAACCTGCAGCTGCAGCCGCTGGCCCGGACGATACTTCCACGCCACGAATTTCTGGCCTTCTTCGTTCTTCGAAGTGCCCATCATGGTGTTTGGCAGATTGACATAGAAGGGAAGCGAGCGGGAGGTACTGTCAACTTCCGTTCCGACAAAGGCGAGCTTCAGGTCGTCCAGTGTTTCCTGTCCCTGGGCGACCGGGAAGATCGCGGTTACAGGCCAGTTGTTGGACACTGTCGCACTGATGGCAGGTGCATCCTGATCGAACGCTTTGCCTTCAATGTAGAGAGAACTGAAGTCGGCCACTTCGCAAAGCAGATCTCCTGCGTTAACAGTCTGGCCCTTCTTGACGGAAAGTCGTTCGACGATCAAAGGAATAGCGGACTTGTCGAGTTCACTCTTTTCGTCAGCTGAGTGGCCATGGTCTTTGTCATGCTCTTTTTCCTCATGCCTCTCATCGGGGATGCGAGTCAGCGAAACCGTTTGAGTCGACGCGTGGCTGAGTCGCAGCTCTTCTTCATGTGAATGATCATCAATCGTTGGTGCGACGATCTGCAGACTTCGAAGCAGCTTCTTGTCCGTGGCGATTTCTTCGACCTGGCGATCAGACAGTCCCTGAAGTCGGAGTGCTTCGCGCTGAGCCCGGATCAGAGCCTCCAGTTTGTCGCGTGAGTATTTGCGTTCCAGCAGAGTTCGACCTGAAATCGCCCCGCTCTCCGCAGCGTTTTCAAGGCGTTTGATCTCCAGTTTCTCAACTTCCAGCTCACCAAGGCTTTTCAGAAACTCAGTCTGTGCAGTAATGAGCTGTTCATGAGTGATGCGAAGTTCAAACAGTAGTGTTCCCGGTGTCACTGCTTCACCCGTTACAGCGTGAACGTGAGTGATGACGCCGGTCAGCGGAGTGGAAACTTCCACCTGCGTGCGTCCTGGCTTGTCGACGACAACCGCAGGGATCGTGACAGTGCGACGATACTTTGACAGTGCAACAGGCTTCAGGAATTCTTCTGTCAGGCCAAGATTGCGGCGAGCCGTTTCGGACAGTTCCAGGATGCCAGCCTCCGCCGTGTCATCGTGGCCGGTGTGATCATCATGGCCCGAGTGATCATGGCCCGCGTGTTCTGATTCAGCACTTGAAGGTGCGGAGGATTCCGCGAGTGCTCTGAGTTTTGGCAGCCACTGTTTGTGTGTCGCGGCGGCAGCCGCGACGAGCCCCAGTGCAATGCCCCATCGAATGACTTTGCTTAGTTTTCCACTGTGTGCGGCTGACATGATTGCTCCCTGTGCTGACCAAGCAGCAGGATGAACTTTGGGGCGACGAGAAGTGACATCTGTCTGGACTGGAACCCGGTGCAGCGCTGGCAGCGCAGACGACTCAAACCTTGAAACACGCCTGGTGGCACACGGTTTGAGACTCTGCCGCGCGTGAGGCACCGGCAATCATTGAACTGAGCAGCAGGCTCTGACGAAAGTTGCTACGGCTTCCTGCTGATGTGCGGGCCGGAAGAGATACCGATCTGCAGCAGAAGGGCAGCGACGAACGGCTAAACGATCCACGAATGCAGGATCGCGCGGAGCTTTCGGGGGCCTGGCGGTCCGGGGTCATGAAGGAGCAAATGAAGACTGCGTGTCTTCGAGACCAACGCTGGGACTTCGTTAACGAATGTCGGAATCGAGATCGAAGGACTACTGGTCAGCTTCACGTCAAATTTTGAAGCCACAGAATCAGCGAAGAAAATACAGGCGCCTTCTTCACAGGGATCTGACCCGGAATCTGTCGGACCAGAATCGTGCTGATGTTTCGCGTGATGGTGACAGGCTGGGCTCGAATGATTTTCGGCGACTGCTGAATCGTGGCGGTTGTCGTGGTAGCCAGTTTCCTGATGGGCATGGTGCAGACAACATCCCACAACAGCGTGGGCCGTGAAGGCCAGCAATGTCAGGATGTGGATGATCTGCAGAAACACTCGTATGCCCCGTAATCTTCGCGTGACTTCGACAGCGGGAATGAAAACACATCGGCAATCTTCGGGTCAATCCCAGTCGGACCTTGAAGGTCAAATTCAGAGACTTGACGACAGTTTGCTTTTTTCGAATACCAGGCGGAACTGATGACCATCTCTGAGGTCGCTTTGAGGCCGGCATGTGGAATTTGCCTGCGATTGTGGGCAAAAACCAGATGTCGGGAGTTGCCTGCTCACCGATCGTGACCAATCCTTTCTTTATGACACGTCCGCTTTCCATTTTGATGAGCCTGCTGATTGCCCTCAATACGAACTGGGCAGGAAGTGTGTGCGCGTCGACATGCTGCCCGGATGAGGTTTCAGGCTCTGACGTTCACTTTGACTGCTCCGCGTCTGACAGCACCGATGCCGAGACCTCTTCATCTTCGCATGACGCTGGACATGAAGTGCCGTCCTGTGACGATGAATGCTGTGCTCCTTTGGACGAACTTCCTGCCGATGCAGTTGAACGTGCTCGTGAGCAGGCCGAAGCCATAACGACTGCTCATTCGCTCCTTGTTCGACTTGCCGATGGATGTAAAGTGCCCGGATTGATGGAACGGAATGTTCCTCTCCGCTCCGTGAAGACTCATGTCTTGTTCTGCACGTTTCTGTGTTGATGCGCCGCCTTTGATCATGCGGACCATCTCCATCGCCATGCGTGGCGAACTCTTTCCACAGAAACTTGTTGGAGCATTCTCATGCGATCGTTCATTCCTGCTGTTGCCGTTCTGACGCTGACTGTCGTTGCTTCTTCCGGCGCCGTTGCGGGATCTGCGCCCTCTTTCCTGCCGACGACTACGACTCATTCAGCGGACGTCATCTCCGGACGTGTGCATTTGCGAACCCGCGCCGTCAGTTTCTTCCATCGTGCGGCCCCGGTTCGTTCGGGAAAAAGCTCGAATCGCTGAGAAGCCGAGTTGTTTCTGCCGGGTGATCTCGTAGATTCACGCCTCGACAATTTGTAGTGGATCTCGCCAGAGATCCTAGGGCTCTTGTTGACGACAGGAACTCTGGCGAGTTCCACGGCCCGGAGCCCCGGCAATTCGCTGCAGAGATCCTTCACAGCGTTGAGTGCCGGGCCGGGCGAACGATCAAGTGATGGCAAGCTTTGAAAGCAGGCAAAGGATCGCCTGACTTCGAGGCATCCGGGAACAAAGCAGCGTGAGCACAGAATCAGACGGCAAACTGTCGGACGAGGTGATTCGTGCGGACAGGATTTCAAAGGTCTTTCTTCACGAAGGTTCGGAGATTTGTCCGTTCCGTGAAGTGACATTGAAAATCCGTCGTGGCGAATTGCTGGCCATCATGGGGCCAAGCGGTTCTGGCAAAAGTACGTTGCTGCATACGCTGGGCGGAATTGAACCTCCGACATCCGGAGAAATCTGGATTGAAGACCAGTGTGTTTCTGCGATGTCAGAGAAGGAACGTACTCTGCTGCGACGACGGCGAGTTGGTTTCATCTTTCAGTCGTTCAATCTGATACCGACTCTGAACGTACTGGATAACGTCTCCTTGCCGCTGACTCTGGATGGGATTTCATCCAAAGAGTCTGCGGATCGAGCGGCCGCCGCGCTGGAGAAAACTGGAATGTCGCACCGGCTGACTCACCTGCCGAGTCAGCTTTCCGGCGGTGAGCAGCAGCGGGTCGCGATTGCTCGCGCGCTGGTCATCCACCCGGCCGTTCTGCTTGCCGATGAACCGACCGGCAACCTGGATTCGCGTCGAGGGCGTGACATCACGTCGCTCCTGAAGCAGCTTGCGCACCAGAATCAGCAAACTGTGGTAGTGGTGACGCACGACTTTCGAGTGGCGTCGCAGTCAGATCGAGTCATCGTGTTGCTGGACGGTCACATCACCTACGACGGCAAGCCAGGCTCAGATGAAGAACTCATGGCCGCCATGCGACAGGAGTCCGAGGCGTGATTCCTCGAGCGTACTTCTGGAACACGCTGAAACTGCGGCCAATACGCACCTGTCTTTCACTGATTAGCGTGGCAGCTGCGGTTGCTGCCGTCATGGCGGTTCTGCAGTCGACCATGGCGACTCGCATTCAGATGCAGGCACTTCACGCGACGCTCGATTCTCCTGTTGATATGGAGATCATTGCCAGAGACACCCGCCCGTTTTCTCCGGACGATGTCACGGCAGTGGTGAAGAGCGACCGCTACTCCGCGGCCCCTGTGTTTCGAGTCTTCACGAAGGTTGTCGCGGGCCTCCGTCAGTCTCGATGTCTGACGGTGGGAATGAACTCTGACGATTACAGCCGTGTTCATGACGTCCGGCTGGTTTCCGGACGAATGGCCACTGCTTTTGGAGAAGTGTGCCTGGCCGCGACGGTGGCCGAACACCTTCGAGTTGGACCTGGTGATCAGGTGGAAATTGGAGCGAAGGGCCTGCCATGGCTGCTGAAGAAGCGGGTTGTCGGAATTTTTGATGTTCCGCTTGCAGAACAGGTCGGCGATTCCGCCACGGTGCTGACCACACTGGACGATGCCGCTCGGCTGGGAAAAGCGCGAGGCAAGATCAATGCGGTGCTTATCAGCCTTGCAGGCAAAAAGTCGGAATGGAGTGAGCAAAGCGTCCGCGAGTCAGTACAGGAAAAGCTGCCGGCATCGCTGATGGTGACGCAGTCTGCGTCCGCATCGGATCTCAGCGGGCCGACCGAAGCCATGATTGGTGTGGGATTGAATGTGGCCGCGATCCTGTCTGTCATCGCCGCCATCTTCATCGTTTTCAATTCCAGCCAGATGTCCGTCACAGAACGCCAGGGACAACTGGCTGTGATGAGGATCATCGGTGCGACCGACGATCAGGTTCGAAGCATGCTGTATCGCGAGGCTTTGCTGATCGGCGTTGCAGGAACGATTCTGGGAGTGTTTCCGGGCATCGCAGGAAGTGCGTTTCTGGAACAGGGAATGCGCGACGTCCTTGGTTTTCAAAAGATGCAGTCGGTGCCCCTGCAGCCGCTGTCCGTTCTGATCGGCATCGCGTTTGGTCCTCTGGTTGCCATCGTGTCTGTGTGGTTTCCTGCGAAGACTGCCTGCCTGACGCCTCCGTTGCAGGTACTGAAGAGCGGGGCTGCAGGAAAACCGATTTTGACTCGGCGTCTGACTCTGTCACTGGGCGTGCTGTTCTTTCTGCTTTCGCTCATGTTTTTTGGCTTCACATGGATGAAGCTGGCGCCGTGGGTGACTTCGATTGTTGCGATTGCTTGCGTCGAGATTGCCAGTGTCCTGCTTCTGTCGGAACTGATTCCCATGATGGCAAGAGGCTACTTTCGAATAGCGGGCTGGTTCGCTCCGATAGAAGCCGGGCTGGGACATCGACAGCTGATGGACAAGTTCCAGAGAACAATTGTCACCGTGGCCGTGCTGTTCGTCGTTTCGGCGACCAGCATCTGTGTTGGCCTCACGACGTTCGCGGTGACTCAGAATATTGAGCTGTGGGTTGAGCGGACGGTCGACGCAGATTTCATTCTGTTCGCAACTCGCCCCAGCGCTGATATGAGCGATGCCACTTCACTTCCTGTGGACCTAAAGGATGAGATTCAACAGGTCGCAGGCATTACGATGCTGGATGAAGTTTCCTTCTGCTTTGCTTCCGTGAATGAACGGTCTGCGATGCTGGCGGTTCAGGAGTTTGACCTGCACCGGGCGATTCCGATCGATCTGATTCAGGGTGACATGTCAAAGCTGCAGAATCAGCTTCAAAGCGGTGAGGTGCTTCTGGGAAGCGTGCTGGCCAATCTGATTAAGGCAGGAATCGGCGACAATGTGACCATCCAGGTTGGTGAATCGGTCGCCAGCGCGAAGGTGGCTGGAATCGTACGCGAGTACACGGCGGGCGGGTTGATGCTGCAGATGGATTCGCGGCCCGCGAAGAAATTGTTTCCGATTCCCGATCCTCAGGTTTTCGGAATCAACAGTCGGCCCGAAGATGCGGAATCCGTGGGTGAATCACTGAAGACGATCGCGGGAAAGCACGGGCTCGTCTATCAGTCTCTTTCAGACCTCAAGAACATGATTCGTTCGATGGTCGATGCGATCACCAGTCGTCTGTTTCTCATTCTGGTTCTGGCCCTCGTGATCGCGGCATTTGCCATCGTAAACTCGTTGACCATGAATGTGATTGAGCAGACACGATACCTTGGGCTGCTGAGGGTTGTCGGACTGCTTCAGTCTCAGGCTTTTCGGCTGTTTCTCTGCCAGGCCATCTTTCTCGGTGCCATGGGAATCATCCCTGGCGTCCTTGTCGGAACAGTGATGTCCTTTCTGGCGACGAATTCCTTTGGTGGTATCACCGATCACGGTGTGGAGTTCGTTTCCGCTCCGGGACTGCTGCTGGGATATGCGGGCTGCGGCATCGTTCTGTCACTGCTGGCGGCCGTACTCCCTGCGATGCGTGCTGCAAGGCTGCGTCCGCTGGAAGCAATTCATGAAGATTGAACGGGAACAGTGTTAACCGAGCACGATTTTTCAGATCACTGACAGCTCGGAAAGATCCGGAGTAAATTTAGAGTGGAATACCGCTGGAGCGTTCGGGAACATCTTTCTCTGCTCCGCTTCGTTGCGAAGTGGTTTCTGATCTGCCTGCCGTTGGGGCTGCTGGTTGGTTCTGCTGTCGCGCTGTTTCTCTGGTCACTCGATCGAGTCACGCTGATCCAGTGGCAGACGCCATGGCTGCTGTGTCTGCTGCCCGTTGCCGGACTGTTTTCTGGATTGGTGTATCGATACGTTGGTGGCAATGCCGAACGGGGCAACAATTTGATTCTGGAGCAGATCCACGAACCCGGTGGCGGCGTACCGGCTCGAATGGCGCCACTGGTTCTGCTGGGAACGCTGATCACTCATTTGTTTGGAGGTTCCGCGGGGCGAGAAGGAACGGCCGTGCAGATGGGAGGGAGCCTTGCATCAACGCTCGGGCGTTTTCTTCCGCTCAGTCCAGCGGACCAATCAACGCTGCTGATGTGCGGAGTTGCCGCTGGATTCGGAGCCGTCTTTGGGACACCACTCACAGGTGCAATTTTCTCACTCGAAGTGCTTGCGATCGGAGTGATGAATTATCGCGCGTTGATTCCCTGCCTGATGGCGGCTGTCATTGGAGATCAGGTCACCACCGCCTGGGGCATTACTCATACGCATTACCTGTTGTCGTTTGGATCGGCGGTCGACGCTTCCTTGGCGCGACCGGCACTTCTGGATGGCTGGCTTATCGCGAAAGTCGCCATTGCGGGAGTTTGCTTTGGTGCAGTCAGCGTCGTGTTTGTGCAACTGACGCACGGGGTCGCTGCTGTGCTCAGAAAGCTGGTTCCTATTGTGTGGCTGAGACCTGTTGTCGGCGGCTGCTGCGTAATTTTGCTGGTGTGGTCCCTGGGAACTCGCGACTATCTGGGGCTCGGCGTTTCCGGCAATCCTCATCAGGCGAAGGCCGTCAGTATTCAGACGTGCTTCGTACTTGGCGGAGCCACATGGCTGAGCTGGTGGTGGAAATCGCTGATGACGGCCGTGACCGTTGGCAGTGGATTCAAGGGCGGCGAAGTGACCCCTTTGTTTTTCATCGGAGCTGCGGCTGGCAACGCATTGGCTTTTGCCATGGGGGCTCCGGTGGATTTGTTGGCCGCGATTGGATTCGTTGCCGTGTTTGCGGGTGCAACCAACACGCCGGTCGCCTGTACAATTATGGCTGTGGAACTGTTTGCCCCTTATAGTCCGGAGGTTCTGCGTTCCGGATTCATTGTGTATGCCGCGATCGGTTGTTTTCTGTCATACTTCGTCAGCGGTCATTCCAGTTTGTATCAGGCTCAGAAAGTTCCCGGCACATGAGTGGCGTTGAAGAATCGGTTTCCAGTAACTTATCCACAAAAACTTCCAGTCGAATTTCGCACCTGGTCGTCACGCTGCTGCTGCTTTATTTTGCCGGCGCCTACGTTGTGACACCGCTCATGTGGGAAGAATACGCAGCGCTGCATCCTCGCTGGGCCGATGTTCCTCGAGTCACAAGGACAGGCGATCGGCACCCCGGTGATCCGTTGAATGTCGGCATCATTGGAACAGAGGCAGAAGTCAAAGACGCCATGCAAAAGGCGGGCTGGTTCCCCGCGGATGCATTGTCAGTGAAAAGCAGCCTGGAAATCGCCGAAGCGACAGTGCTGGATCGAAAGTACGAAGAAGCGCCGGTCAGCAGTCTGTTTCTTTACAATCGACGACAGGACCTTGCATTTGAAAAGCCTGTTGGTGATAACCCAAAGAAGCGGCACCACGTTCGATTCTGGAGGACGAATCGACCATGGAAGAACGGCCAGCCGGTCTGGGTGGGTTCCGCGACATACGACGAACGAGTCGGCCTGAGCTACACCACCGGCCAGATTACTCACCACATCGATGGCAACGTGGACCACGAACGAGATCAGCTGATGGCAGACCTTGAGAAAGCCCTGCCCGATGCCGTTCCTCAAGTCATTACAAACTTCCACGCTCAGCGAGACGGCCACAACGGCGGCGGTGACCACTGGACGACAGATGGCAGTTTGAAACTGGTCGTATTGGTGCACGTCAACTGAGCACTGTTTGTCTGTCGAGGGAGGCCGGATTGCTGGATCAATGCGTGGTAAGGCAGTCACTCAGCTTGCAGAGTGATCGATTGAGTTTTTGTGGGCCTGGACTACTCGGCAACGAAATCATGACGAATTGACCAGTCTCGACAACGTTGCCCCCTGCTGTCGTCTCGATGACGGCCTCTGCGTTCTTAGGTCCTTGCGCAATACTCCAGGGGCGAACACTTTTTTTCACTTCAAGAATGCGTCCCGTTGCGTCAATCCACGCCACATCAATCGAGAATCGCATCCAGTGCGTGTGAATGGATCGGCAAGGCACGATCAGCAGCCCCTCTTCATCGGAAAGGGGCTTTTGAAACTGTAAACCTCTGAATCGGCTCAGGAAGCTGGCGGCTATCCTCAGTGAAGACAGAAGAACTCGGCCGGATCTACGGTCGATCAGAGCGGCACAATGGCGTCCGATATTCTGCGTTGTCTGTTCAGCGTCCATGTCTCTGCTTGTCGGAGTTGCTTGCTGACGCAGTTGCCATCGCCAGCGAGCCCAGTCTGTAATCAGCAATGGCCAGTGAAGACTGCAAACCTGGCTTCAATGACTTACTCATATCCTATGGCAAATCTCTCACTTGAATGAACGCCTCCGCCATCTTGAACAGTTGGACAAAAGCGGGGCCTAATGTCCAGACGAAAAGACCAGGAAGAAAGCAAACAACAAGGGGAATGACTCGCTTTGTTGGTAGTGCGTTCGCGAACGCTATGGCTCGTTCGCGTCGTCGCGCTCGGACATCATCCGCCTGCAGTCTCAAAACGCGAGCAATGCCCATTCCAAGTTGTTCCGCCTGAACCATGGCCGATGCGAATACGGAGATCGAAGGGACATCAAGTCGTGCGGAGAAGCGTCGGAGGCTTTGCGTGCGAGGACGTCCGGCCAGAAGATCTGATTGAAAAATGCGAAATTCCTCTGCCAGCGGCCGACCAGCCAGTCGAGTCTTCAGGATTCTGGCCAATGCTGCGTCGAAGCCAAGTCCCGCTTCGCTTAACGTGGAAAGCAATTCAAGTGCCAGCGGCAAATCCTGTTCAACCAGTTCAACTCGCTCTCGTCGAGCACGACGAACCATCAGCCAGGGAACACTCGTCAGCATAACCAACAGCAACCACGGGGCCACCCAGACAACCGGCAGAAATGTTTCTCCGACTCCCCCCGGAACCAGAACGACCGTCCGCTCCATGGTGGCCTGGAGACCGGAGAGTTGCATTCCCAAAGCAATGCTCAGGCCAAGCCCAAGGCAAAGACCAGTCGCCATGAGAAAGATCAGATCAGCTCGTGGCTGACGATATCCAGCCAGGTACATCCATCGCGCGACCCACCAACGACCCTCAAGCTGAGCGGACGTTTCTGCATCCGTCGAAGCACCGCTCGGAGCCTGCGACAGCATAGCCCATCGCTGCTGTGTGCGCGATCGCAGCCATAGCCATCGCAAAGTGAAAACGGCTGCGGCAAACAGCAGGACAAGGAACAAAAACAGTCCAACGATCTGAATCGACGTCATCAGAACCTTGCCTTACTGATGAAATTCATCCAGACAATTCCCACTGCCTGTAGAATCACGGACCCTGCGACAAACCAGCTGCCAATTGACGACCGGACAAATTCTTCCATCTGATCGCGACCATTGTTCCATACAATCAATGCAATAAAGTAGGTCAGTCCGATCAACGCAATTGTTGAGAACTGCGATTGTGCGGTGTTCGATCGAATGCGGCGTGAGATCTCAATACGGTCCCGTATGGTTCGTCCAACTGTCGTCAAGGTAGAGGTCAGACTACCGCCGACTTCCCAGTGCACCGATAATGCCGATGTAAACAGGAGAAACGTCTCAAGTGGAACACGCTGCGCCAATGATCGAAAGACCTCCGCAGGTTCATCCCCCAAACGAATACGTCCCGAGATCTCTTCCAAATAAGGACGCAGCGGAAGACGCGACTCTGTCACAGCAGAATCGATCGCTGTTCCAACGCTGGCCCCGGCTCCAACAGCTCCGATCATGATGTCGATCGCATCCGCCAGCTGATTTTCCAGTCGCGCCGCCATTTGTCCGGCAATGAATACTTCAATCTGGCTGCAGAGCAGACTCAACATGACAGCAAGGGCGAGCACATACGGGGCATTCAGTCGAATCACCAGCGCAGCAACAAGTGCTGACGAAAGTCCGATCACCCACGGGACCCACATCCACCGACGCTGAAGCCGACGTCCGGGATACCGAACTTCAGCGTCGTCGCCTGGCGTTTCGATCGCGCCCGAAAAACGATCGTACGCAGCATTTCTCTGTCGGACCGACTGCCACCAGATGGCAAGTCCCGCAACGGCGATGAACCAGACGGAAATCAGAAATGCAGTCAGCATCAGTCGGTTATGTTCGAAGAATCAGCCTTCTCGTCCCGGCTGAAACAAACTCATTGGAAAATCAATATCTTCGGCACGCATTTGTTCTGCGACCCGGGGGACAATTCCAGTTGCGATGAAGTCTCCCAGCAATCGCTTTCCAGTTCGTCCTTTGGATCGAAAACAGAAGATGTCCTGAAGCTGAGGAATATCACCCTCCATGCCCGTGATCTCGGAAATACTCTGAACGCGTCGAACTCCGTCTTCATAGCGTCGCACATGAACCACAAGCTGGATCGCAGAGACGATTTGTTCGCGAATCGCTCGCGAAGGAAGATCCAGTCCGGCCATCAGCACCATCGTTTCCAGGCGAGCCAGCGCGTCGCGCGGGCTATTGGCATGAATTGTTGTCAGGCTGCCGTCATGGCCCGTGTTCATGGCCTGAAGCATGTCGAGCGCCTCGCCACTGCGAACTTCGCCCACAATGATCCGGTCTGGCCGCATTCGAAGGGCATTCACAACCAGATCCCGTGCCATGATGCGTCCATGGCCTTCAATATTGGGCGGACGAGTTTCCATCCGCACAACATGTTCCTGGTCAAGGATCAGTTCGGCAGCGTCTTCAATGGTCACAATTCTCTCGTGATCCGGAATAGCCTCGGTAATCGCGCCAAGAAACGTCGATTTGCCTGAACCCGTGCCTCCGGCAATGAGAATGTTCTTTCGGCCTCGGACGACGAGTTGCATAAACTCTCGCATGGCCTGGGAGAACATTCCCAGTTCCATCAGGTCGTCTCGCCGCAGTCGACGCTTGCCGAATCGTCGAATCGAAAGTGTCGGCCCGTCGATCGTTACCGGCGGCAACGTCGCGTTGACTCGGCTGCCATCCGGCAGGCGCGCATCAACCATGGGTGAAGATTCATCGATTCGACGACCAACACGTGCTGCGATCCGCTGAATAATTCGCACCAGATGCTCAGCATCCCGAAACCGTACTTCTGTCTTCTCCAGCCGACCAAATCGTTCGATGAAAACCCTCTCCGGTCCATTGACCAGCACATCGGTCACAGCCGGATCTGCCAGAAGAGGAGCCAGGGGGCCAACGCCGATCGTCTCTTCCAGCAGGTCGTCAACCATCTGACGACGTTCCTGCTCGTTCAATGGCAGCTCTTCGCTCTGAAGAGCCTGCGTCACAAAATCCTCAACAATCTCCGTCAGCTGCTCTTCATCAGCGCTGATGAGGTTACGACGGTCAAGGTCGGTCAACAGCTGCTGATGCAGATCAGACTTAATGCGCAGGAACGACACCGCTCCGCTCCGGTTTGCCGGGGGCGTCGATGTCGG
>VFQT010002652.1_pt1 | contig 17880 bp, 17 predicted proteins | sample 3512381 | NCBI WGS metagenome assembly VFQT01 (sample SAMN10412376, study PRJNA504923) | tailings metagenome | isolation source: Relicate 2 Philex TSF3 active mining site | place: Philippines: Tuba, Benguet | collected 2017-08-29
CACGATGGCCTGGTTTTACGCCGCCGAATGGCCGACTTTTGCTCCGCCGTTGACAAGCAACCATTCGGCGGCGGCGCGCTCAATGTCCGAATGATCGGTCATAGACCGCTTCCGGACCTGCGCTTCTTTTGGCGCTTGGGGTGAGCGATACGGCCTTGTCCGCCCAGCATATAGTCTGCAAGTGCGCGCATCCCCAGCATGGTCTGCTGCTGTACCGCGTCGATGCCGATCCCGAGCCGGCTTGCCACTTCCTTGGTGCTGATCCCTTCGAACTTGCGGAGGCGGACGATCTCACGGCATCGCGGAGGCAGTTGCTCCAGCCCCTCCATTGCGCTTTGCAGCGCGTGCCGTCCTTCAAGATGACGGGCCGGAGTCAACCATTCCGCATCGTGACCCAGCGAATCAAGGTCCGGCACACACTCGATATGCACCACCTTCGCCCGGCGCACCCGGTTGATGATGACATTCTTTGCCGTCGTTAACACGTAGGCTCCTGGTTTGATCGGCAGTTCTCTGCTGGCTCCCTTCAAGACGCGCTCGTAGACATCCTGGCGAATGTCCAAATGTTCGTCGCGGTTGCGCCAGTTCCGGGCGATGAAGCGCATGAGGGCGCCCTCCAGAGGCAACACCTCTTCGCAAAACCACGTCCTGAGCTCACCGCTCGAAACCAACTGCCCCCCGCTCCCGCGCCTGTTTTGCCTCTAGGACAATGCTCGGTCGATTTTCTGTAGTACCTTCTGCCGGAACGCTCTTCCGCGACAAGCGCTTATGCTGCCGCTTCGCCGCGTCGGCCACCCACATCGGCTGGCGCTAGCGGCTTATGCAAAGCAGCGCAGACAAGCGGCTTCCCGGAACCAATCCGACCTTGCGGTTTTGCCTATGATTGCGGTTCGGGGCTATCCCAATAACCGTACGACGGCAGGAAGGCTGGGCCGATGGCGGCCGCTACAGGGTTATGGCGATGCGTGAAAAACTCGAAATGGCAAGCACCGGGATCGCCGGCCTGGATGATGTGCTTGCGGGGGGCCTGACGCGGGCTCGGGTATTCCTGCTTGAGGGAAGCCCAGGCACTGGCAAGACCACGATAGCCACTCAGTTCCTGCTCGCCGGCGCGGCGGCGGGCGAGAAGACCCTCTACATCACCTTGTCCGAAACCGAAGAGGAGCTCAGGGAAACCGCATTGTCCCATGGGTGGTCGCTTGACGGCGTGGAGATCTTCGAACTGGTGCCACCTGAAAATCTCCTCGACGAGCATCAGCAACAAAGTCTTCTTTATTCCTCGGATCTGGAACTGGGTGAGACCACCCGGCGGATCTTCGAGGCCTTCGAACACCATTCCCCGGACCGTGTGGTACTGGACAGCCTATCGGAAATCCGGCTTCTGGCGCAAAGTTCGCTGCGCTATCGACGGCAAATCCTTGCCCTGAAGCATTATTTCGCCAAACAGCACGCGACCGTGCTCATGCTCGACGACATGACCACGGAACAAAACGACAAGACCGTTCATAGCGTGACGCACGGCGTCATCGCGCTGGAGGAACTGGCGCGGGATTACGGGGCGGAGCGCCGCCGGTTGCGCGTGGTCAAGTATCGCGGACGCCGGTTCAGAGGCGGCTTCCACGATTTTACGATCCGGACGGGCGGGGTCCAGGTGTTCCCGAGATTGATCTCGTCAGAGCACTACAAGCCGGTGAGCCGGGACAACCTGACAACCGACAGCGCGGCCCTGAACAACCTCCTGGGAGGAGGGATCGAGCGCGGATCGAGCGTGCTCATCCTCGGTCCGGCAGGGACGGGCAAATCCCTGCTCGCGCTGACTTTCGTGGCAGCTGCGGTGCAGCGGGGCGAAAAGGCAGCGATGTTCGTTTTTGACGAGGAATTGGGCTTGCTGATCCAGCGTGCGCAGGGGGTCGGCGTTGACCTTCAGGCGATGATCGACAGTGGCCAGCTTGTTCTGGAACAGGTGGATGCGGCGGAGATGACGCCCGGCGAATTTTCGGATCGGGTCCGCTGCTGTGTCGAGTTCATGGGTGCCCGGACCGTCGTCATCGACAGTCTTAACGGCTTCCAGGCCGCGATGCCGGAGGAAAGTGCGCTCGTTCTGCACGTGCATGAATTGCTACAGTATCTTAATCGGCAAGGCGCCACGACATTTTTGACGGTCGCCCAGCATGGGCTAGTCGGCGATATGAAGTCGCCGGTCGATGTTACCTACCTTGCCGACACCGTGGTTCTGCTGCGCTACTTCGAAGCTCTCGGACGCGTGCGCCGCGCCATGTCGATCGTGAAGAAGCGCACCGGCCGGCATGAAAACACAATTCGCGAATACCAGGTCGGTAGGGCGGGACTAACGGTGGGCGTGCCCCTCACCGATTTTCAGGGCGTACTGCAGGGCGTTCCACTCCTGGTGGGAAGTGGAGCGGACCTCATGGAAGACCCGATCCATTGACCTCAGGCAGATCCGAGCACGCAATCATTCTCGCACCGGTGGGCCGCGACGCCATCGTTGCGCGCGCGATGCTGTCCGAGACCGGCATAGAAAGCACGGTCTGCGCCGACATACCTTCGCTTGTCGAGCAGCTTGAACGTGGCGCCGGGTTCGCCATCATCACTGAAGAGGCGCTGGCCACCCGCAACCTGCGCCCGCTCAATAACTGGATCGAACGCCAGCCGGAATGGTCGGATTTCCCGTTCGTCCTGCTCACCCAAAGCGGCGGCGGCCTCGAGCGCAATCCAGCCGCCGCCCGTCACCTGGAAACGTTGGGCAACGTCACGTTCCTGGAGCGCCCCTTTCACCCCACAACGCTGGTAAGCCTCGCCCGCTCGGCCCTGCGCGGAAGGCGACGCCAGTACGATGCACGGGCGCGGCTGGAAGCGCTGAGAGAGAGCGAGGAGAGGCTGCGTCTTGCGGTAGATAACGCCGACGTCGGCTTCTGGGACGTGGACGAAATCAACGACAAGCTCATCTGGCCGGCGCAGACCAAGGCGATGTTCGGCATATCGCCCGACGTTCCGGTGACGATGAACGACTTCTACGGCGGGCTCCACCCCGACGATCTCGAAGCCACGGCGGCGGCGTACCTCGCCGCGGCCGACCCAAGCGTGCGTGCGCTCTACGATGTCGAATATCGCACCATCGGGAAGGAAGACGGTGTCGAACGCTGGGTCGCGGCGAAGGGGCGCGGGGTGTTCGACGCATCCGGCCGCTGCGTTCGCGTGGCCGGCACCGCTTTGGATGTCACTGCCCGCAAGCGAGCGGAAGAGGCGTTGCGCGAGCTTAACGCAACCCTTGAGGCTCGGATCGCGCAAGCCATCGCGGAGCGCGAGGAAGCCCAGGACGCGCTCCGCCAAAGCCAGAAGATGGAAGCCATGGGCCAGCTTACCGGCGGCGTAGCGCACGACTTCAACAATCTGCTTACCCCCATCGTCGGCGCACTCGACATGCTGCAACGCAAGGGGCTTGGCGGCGAGCGCGAACAGCGCCTGATCGCCGGCGCCGTTCAGTCGGCGGAGCGCGCGAAGACCCTCGTGCAGCGCCTCCTTGCGTTCGCGCGGCGCCAGCCGCTGCGGCCGATACCGGTGGATGTTGCTGACTTGATCACCGGCATGGCGGACTTGATCAAAAGCACGACGGGCCCGAAGATCAGCGTGACCGTGGAGGCGGCGCACGGTCTGCCAACCGCAAAGGCCGATCCCAACCAGCTCGAGATGGCGCTGCTCAACCTTTCGGTCAACGCGCGCGACGCCATGCCCGATGGAGGGACAATCCACATCTGCGCCACGGAGGAAAAAGTCGGCGCCGGTCATCGCTCTCAACTCACACCAGGAGCTTATGTCCGGCTTTCCGTGTCTGACAGCGGCTCGGGCATGGACGAGGAAACCCTCGTCCGCGCCATCGAACCGTTCTTTTCCACGAAAGGGCTCGGCAGAGGCACTGGGCTGGGATTGTCGATGGTCCATGGCCTTGCGGCACAACTCGGCGGAGCCCTGACGATCGAGAGCCGGCCGGGTGCGGGCACCAATGTCGAACTATGGCTGCCCGTGAGTACCGACGCCATCGAACCGGCACTGGCTGCTCCGCCCGCCCACGAAAACGGGTTGCATTCTGGCCGGGCACTTGTGGTCGATGACGAGCCGCTGGTCCGGATGAGCACGGCCGACATGCTCAGCGACCTAGGCTATGCCGTGGTCGAAGCGGCGTCGGCCGAAGAGGCGGTCACCATCCTGAAGGAGGGCGGGCCCTTCGATATCGTCGTCACCGATCACCTGATGCCCGGAATGACTGGAACGGAGCTGGCGCGACAGTTGAAATCGTGGCTGCCCGAGCTGCCCGTGCTCCTGGTGTCGGGCTATGCCCAACCGGAGGGCATGGACGCCGACCTCCCCCGCCTGGCCAAGCCATTCCGCAAGGATGAGCTGGCGGCGACGCTCGTGGCGATTACCTGAGCCGATCAGATTGTCGGCGAGAGAGCGCCGCATCCCCGCGTCGACCGTGCCTCTGCGAGGATAGCGATACGGTCGTCAAACCCGTGGTGAGCCGGACAGGATTCGAACCTGTGACCCGTTGATTAAAAGTCAACTGCTCTACCTACTGAGCTACCGGCCCTCGCCGCCGCCCTAGCGAGGTAACGGTATGGACGCAAGCATGCGCGCGGAATGGTCAATGCGCTGTCCGCGGTCTGGCCCGGCCTAGCCGGGCGAGCAAATGGCGCGTCGTCAGGCCGGTGATCGGATCGCGCCACCTCGGAGCTACCGTCACGGCCGGGCGCAGCACGAAGGCGCGGTTGCGATAGGCGGGATGTGGCAGGACGAGGCCCGGCGATGTGCATGCGCCCCCGCTCCAGAGCACGATGTCGAGGTCCAGCACCCGCGCCTGCCAGCGGCGGCCGCGTCGCTTGCGGCCGAACGTGCGCTCGACATTCTGGAGAAGCGCCAGCAGCGCTTCCGGCATCAGCGCGCTCGCGACCAGCGCGGCGGAATTGGCATAGCGACGGCGCGAGGGGCCGAGCGGATCGGTGCGAAAGATCGGCGATGACGCGAGAACGCGCAGATCCTCCGCCGCCAGCCGCTCCAGCGCTGCACCGAGTACCATTTCCGGAGCGCCGAAGCGGTGGTGCGGCTGGTTGGAACCGAGCGCCAGCACATAGCGCTGCTCGGCCAACGATCAGATGTCCTGGCAGATGCGGCTATAGAGCTGCGGCCGACGATCGCGGAAGAAGCCCATGCCCGCCCGGTGTTTCGCAGCGCGCGCCAGGTCGATGGTCGCGACGATGGCGCGCGTCTCATCCGCGCCGAGTTCCACCAGATAGTCGCCCCACTCGTCGGTGATGAAGCTGTGCCCGTAAAAGCGCTGTCCCTCGCCGCCGTGCTCGCGTTCGGTGCCAATGCGATTGGCGGCGATCACCGGCATGCAGTTCGACACGGCATGGCCGAGCATCGCGCGCCGCCACATGCGGCTGGTGTCTAGGCCCGCATCATAGGGCTCGGAGCCGATGGCGGTGGGATAGAACAACAGCTCCGCCCCCATCAGCGCCATCACGCGCGCGCATTCGGGATACCACTGGTCCCAGCAGATGCCGACGCCGATCCGGGTGCCGGCCACGTCCCACACCTTGAAGCCGTCGTTGCCGGGGCGGAAATAGTATTTCTCTTCGTAGCCCGGCCCATCGGGAATGTGGCTCTTGCGGTAGGTGCCCAGGATTTCGCCATGCTCGTCGATCATGGCGAGCGTGTTGTAATAGTGGTGCCCGTCACGCTCGAAGAAACTGGTGGGGATCGCGATTTTCAATTTGGCCGCCAGCGCCCGCATCGCGATGACCGACGGGTGTTGGTCAACCGGCCGGGCCAGCGCGAACAGCGCCTCGTCTTCCAGCTTGCAGAAGTAAGGCCCGGAGAACAGCTCGGGCGGCAGGACGATCCGCGCACCCTGCGCGGCCGCGTCCTCAACAAGGGCCGAGACCGCGGCGATATTCTCGTTCTCATCGGCGGACGCCAGCGCGAGCTGAAGCGCCGCGACCGCAATCTCGGACATCGTGGTATCGCCGTCAGGGGCGCTTGCGGAACAGCAGCGTCATGCGGTCGCTTTCGCCGATCGCGGCATAGCGCGCGCGGTCCTTCTCGCCCTCGCGGAAGTTAGGCGGCAACGCCCAGACGCCCGCGGCGTGGTCGGCCGTGTCGGAGGGATTGGCGTTGATCTCGCTTTTGCTGACCAGCTCGAAGCCCTGCGCCTCGACGATTGCGATGACGTCCTTTTCGCGCAGGTAGCCCTTGCTGCCGTCGACATAGGCTTCGGGCGCATCGGCCTTGGCCCGGTGCTGCTCGATGCCGAGCAGGCCGTCGGGCTTGAGCAGCGCGCGAATGGCGGTCAGTTCGCGGGGTAGCATCCCGGTGCGGTGGAGATTATGCAGCGCGCGGAACATCAGCACCCGGTCCACGGTTCCGTTCAGCGCGGGCGGAAGTCCGTCGGTGTTATAGGCGCCGATCCGTTCGGCGGGCACGCCGGTCCATGCGGCCGCCTTGGGCGGAAACACATTGGCGGTATCCCCATAGTAGCGCGCCGCCTGCGGGTTCGCGGAGATATCCGGGTTGAGACCGATGTAGCGCCCCTCGTCACCAAGATAGGGAACCAGCACGCGCGTCCACCACCCGCCCGACGGCGTGTAATCCACCACGGTCATGCCCGGCCTCACCTGGAAGAACGACAGCGTCTCGGAAGGATGACGCCAGGTATCGCGGGCGCGGTCTTCGGCGCGGCGCGGGTGGGCGAGCGCGGCATCGAGAGCCGCGGCGCAACCATCGCAGCTTTCCGCCTCATCGCTGACGGTAATTGCGCCAACGGCGACAGGCGACAGCGCCAGGCCAAGCGTGCTGGCCACGGCAAGCAGGATACGGCGCATAAGCAAGACTCCAGCAGATGACCGCCCGTGCGGTGCATGCCCTATCTAAACCAAGCCGGGGCAATGACAAGGAGAGCGCGGGCTCCTATCTTCCTTGCGGATAGCGAAAGGCGAGCAGATGAGCGAACAGGAGACGGGGATCGTCGCAGGCGGGTGCTTCTGGTGCACAGAGGCGGTATTCCGCGATGTGATCGGCGTGGTCGCGGTCGAAAGCGGCTATATTGGCGGCACCGTCGCGAACCCGACCTACAAGGCGGTGTGCGCTGGCACGACCGGCCATGCCGAGGCAATTAAGGTGACTTTCGATCCGGAAGTCCTCTCCTACGCCGAGCTCCTAGACGTCTTCATGGCAACGCACGATCCGACGCAGCTCAATCGCCAGGGAAACGACGTGGGCACGCAATACCGCTCTGCCATCTTCCCGCTAGACGACGCACAGCGCGCCGAAGCCGAAGCCGCAATCGCGCGAGCGAATGAAGATCATGCGGGGCGCGTGGTGACGACGATCGAAGGGCCGGCCGAATGGTATCCCGCCGAAGACTATCACCAAGAGTATTGGGAAGGCGAAGGCCAGCGCAATCCCTATTGCCTCGCGGTGATCCCGCCCAAGCTCCAGAAGCTGCGCAAGAGCTTCGCGGCGCGAGTGAAAGCCTGAGCTACAGGCGCCAGCGGGCGATGAAAAACCCGTCCATCCCGCCTTCGATCATGCCGGGATCGGTGCGGAGCCATCCTTCCGGCGTGGCGGCAGCGAAGCCCTCGATCGCGGCCAGTGCCGGGGCGCGGGCGAATGCTTCCGCCCGTTCCTGCCCCTCTTCGCGTTCGAGCGAGCAGACCGCGTAGACCAGCTCGCCGCCGGGAACGACCCATTGGGCGGCGCGGTCCAGCAGGCGCGATTGAAGCTCGGCCATCTCAGCGATCTGCCGCGGGCCGATGCGGTGGAGAACGTCCGGGTGGCGCCGGCAAGTGCCGGTAGCGGTGCAGGGCGCGTCGAGCAGCACCGCGTCGAACCCTGCCTCCGGCTGCCACTCCAGAGCATCGGCCTGGACGACTTCGGCCGCCAGCCCGCTGCGAGCAAGGTTTTCACCCAGGCGCTCCAACCGCCGGGCACTGAGGTCAAGCGCGGTGACCTGCCAACCAGCCGCCGCAAGCTGGAGCGTCTTGCCACCCGGCGCGGCGCAGAGATCGAGCACGCGTCGTCCTTTGCCCTGCCCCAGCAATCGCGCGGGAAGGCTGGCGGCGATATCCTGTACCCACCAAGCGCCCTTGTCGTAGCCGGGAAGGCGCTCCACCGCGCCGCCGCGCGGCAGGCGGACATGGCCGGGCAGCAACGACACCCCGCCGAGCCGCTCAACCCAGGTTTCGGTCTGCGCCGGATCGCGCAAGCTCAGATCTAGCGGGGGCGGCTCCGCGAGAGCGCGGGCGATGGGTTCGGCCCGTGCGCCCCAGCGCGCGGCCACTTCGGGCGGCAGGTTCGGCGCCTCCGGCAAGCGGCTCTGGCGCTTCACCAGCGTGGAGAATACGCCGTGCGCGAGCCGGCGCGGACCGCCCGCGAGGAGCGGCAGCGCCGTCGCGATCACCGCATGCGGCGGCGTTTCCAGCCGCAGCCATTGCGCCAGCATCAGGCGGAGCACGGCGCGCGGCTTGGCGTCTTCGGGCAGGGTCGAGCGAGTAGCGCTGTCGATCAGTGCATCGAGGTCGGTCAGCCAGCGCAGCACTTCGGCGGCGATCGCGCGCGCGAGCCCCCGATCGGCATCGCCGGCGACCGGCTGAAGCGCATTATGCGCCGCCTGGTCGAGCGTTTCGCCCCGCCGCAGCACCGCATCGCACATGCGCAGCGCGGCTCGCCGCGCGGGAAGTCCGGGAATATCCACGCGCGGGCCCTAAAGCAGATTGCACGAAGGGACCAGCCGTCCCACATGAACGAAATGACCGAGCGCGCCACAAAGCGGCCAGACGGCTTCCACAAGCCCGCACACTGGACCAACGAGCCCCCGCCGCAGCCTGCCCCGCCGAAGGGCGAGGCCGATCCGGCGGGCCTGTCGCCTACCCGCTATGGCGATTGGGAGAAGAATGGGATCGCGGTCGATTTCTGACGCGTCCGTCAGGGCAGAATATCGATCGGCGTGCCGTCGCCGACGTTCTCCCACAGGAACTCGATCTCATCGTTGCCGACGGCGATGCACCCGTCAGTCCAGTCGCCGGGCACCCGCCCGGTGTATCCGTTGGGCTGGCCATGGATGAAGATCAGCCCGCCCGCGCTGCGTCCCTGCGACTGGGCGTAAGCCGCGTCAGCTGCGTTCGGATACGAGATGTGCAGCGACAGGTGATAGGCGCTGCCGGGATTGCCATAATCGATCGTGTAGCGCCCCTCGGGCGTTCGCTCGTCGCCCTGGAAACGCTTGGGGCCGAGCGGCGCATCGCCGAGCTGCAAGCCCGCGATGACATGGACAGCCTTACCCTGCGAATAGAGCGTGATCGTGCGCTCGCCCTTGCGGACGACCACGTGATCGACCTCCGGCAACGGTGCTTGCGCGTTGGCAGCGCCTGCCATGGCGAAGAACAGCAGGCCGGCGATGCGTCCGGCCATCCGCGTCAGTCCACGAAAGGATCGCGCACCAGGATCGTGTCCTCACGCTCGGGGCTGGTGGAAACCAGCGCCACCGGCGTCTCGATCAGCTCCTGCACGCGCTGGATGTACTTGATCGCCTGCGCCGGCAGATCGGCCCAGCTACGGGCGCCGGCGGTGGTGCCGTTCCAGCCGTCCATTTCCTCATAGATCGGTTCGACGGCGGCCTGGTCGGCGGCGTGGCTGGGGAAGTAATCGAGCACTTTGCCGCGCAAGCGGTAGCCGGTGCAGATCCGCACCTTGTCGAACCCGTCGAGCACGTCGAGCTTCGTCAGCGCGATTCCCGTCACGCCGGAGATCGCGCAGCTCTGGCGCACGAGCACGGCGTCGAACCAGCCGCAACGGCGCTTGCGGCCTGTGACCGTGCCGAACTCGTGCCCGCGCTCGCCGAGGCGCTGGCCGGTCTCGTCCTCCAGTTCGGTCGGGAACGGGCCAGATCCCACACGGGTGGTGTAGGCCTTGACGATGCCCAGGACGAAGCCGGTGGCGCTGGGGCCGAGTCCTGAGCCCGAAGCGGCGGTGCCGCTGACCGTGTTGGACGAGGTGACAAACGGATACGTGCCGTGATCGACATCGAGCAGCACGCCTTGCGCGCCCTCGAACAGGATGCGCGCGCCGGCGCGGCGAACCTTCTTGAGACGCCGCCAGACCGGCTCGGCATATTGCAGCACGAACGGGGCGATTTCCTTGAGCGCGGCGATCAGCCCGGCGCGGTCCACCGGCGCTTCGCCGAAGCCCGCGCGTAGCGCATCGTGATGCGCGCAGAGGCGGTCGAGCTGCGGCTCCAGCGCATCGACATGGGCGAGGTCGCAGACGCGGATCGCGCGGCGGCCCACCTTGTCCTCGTAAGCCGGGCCGATACCGCGCCCGGTCGTGCCGATCTTGCCCGCACCGGCGGCGTTCTCGCGCATCACGTCCAGTTCGCCGTGGATCGGCAGGATCAGCGGGCAGTTGTCGGCGATGGCGAAGTTGTCGCGCGTGATGGTGACGCCTTGCGCCTCCAGCTTGGCGATCTCGGATTTCAGGTGCCAGGGATCGAGCACCACGCCGTTGCCGATGATCGACAGGGTGCCGCGCACGATGCCCGAGGGCAGCAGGCTGAGCTTGTAGGTCTGATCGCCCACGACCAGCGTATGCCCGGCGTTGTGGCCGCCCTGGAAGCGCACCACCGCATCGGCGCGGCTCGCAAGCCAGTCGACGATCTTGCCCTTGCCCTCATCGCCCCATTGGGCGCCGATCACGGTTACGTTCGCCAATTTGCCTGCTTTCCTAGCATTTCGATCCGCGCCGCGCCCTAAGGGATGTGGGAAGGCAGGGCAAGCCGGGCAGCGGCCGCCGATGCCGCCTCAGGCAAGCCGCTCGGCCTCCTGCCCGCGAAGCACGTGCGTGCAGCCTAGCGCGCCCGGCTCGTCCGTCTCACCCAGGGCAGCCACCGTGCGCCAGCCGATCGCGCGCAGCCGGGCTGCGGCCTCGGCGTCATGGCCAACCGGCAGAAACAGGGTGTCCGGGCGAGGTTCGCGGGCCGACAGGGCATCGATCAGCGGATCCGGATAGATCGAGAAGCCGATCGCTGGCTCGTCCTGACCGAGGATGCGGTAAGCGCCGCCCCTGCCCAGCGCTCCGCTCACGCCATCGGCGTAGATCGTGAAGCCCAGCCAGCTCTGATATTCGAAGCCGTGCCGCTCCGACGGATCGAGCGTCAACCGCGCCATGCCGGAAACGCGCCCGGCGATGGCGCGCAGCGCGGCGATTCGCCCGGCGAGCGCGCCGCCCGCATCGAATGCAGAAAGTCGCTCGATGGCGCTGTCGAAGGGGCCGATCGCCGCCAGCAGCGGCAAGTAGGCCTCGCCTCCGGCAGCGACCAGGCCGCCGGCGTCCTTCGCATCGAGTTCGCGACGCACGGCTTCGATGTCCTCGGGCGCGAGCGGCAGCGCTTTCTCGGCCAGCGCATCGACGAGATCGGGGAGCGTGAAATCCACCGACACGCCGCTGGCGCCGGCCGCCTGCAGCACCTCGATGGCCATCGCGACGATTTCGCCCGCCGCGGCGACGCTGTCGCTCCCGATCAGTTCCGCACCCAGTTGGAGGCGCTCACGCGTCGGGTCCAGCCCGTCACCCTTGATCGTGACGACCTGCCCCGCATAGCACAGCCGCAGCGGCCGTGTGCTGGCGCTCAGGCCGGTGGCGGCGATGCGGCCAACCTGCACGGTGATGTCCGACCGCAGCGCGAGCGTGCGCAGGCTGCTGGGATCGACGAACCGGAACATGCGGCGCGGCTGCACGCCCGCCATGCGGCTGGCCAGCGACTTCTCGAACTCGATCGAGGGCGGCTGCACCCGGTCATAGCCGTGCCCGTCCATGACATCGAGCGCGGCGCGCGTCACCCGCGCCGCGACGGCCGCGCTTTGCGGCAGCCGGTCTTCGAGGCCCTCGGGCAGCAGATCGCGATCGGTGTCTTGCATAAGGGCCGTGCCCTACTTCGCGGCAGAGCCTTCGACAAGCTCAGGCTGAGCGGGATCGAGGCAGCCCCGCATCCCGCTCGACCCGAGCCTGTCGAATCGCCTTAGAACGACAGCGCCTTCACGCGCTTGACGCCCGGCAGGTTGCAGGCCGCGTCGACGACTTGCGCCGGCACCGGGCTGTCGACCGACAGCAGCAGCACGGCCTCTCCGCCGGCCTCGCGGCGGCCGAGGTTGAAGGTGCCGATGTTGATCCCGTTCTCGCCGAGAAGCGTGCCGATGCGGCCGATGAAGCCGGGCGCGTCCTCGTTGACGATGTACATCATGTGGCCGGCGAGTTCGGCTTCCACCTTGATGCCGAACAGCTCGACCAGGCGCGGCTCGGAATTGCTGAACAGCGTGCCCGCCACCGAACGCTCGCCCGCCTCGGTCTTCACAGATACGCGGATCAGGGTGTGGTAGTCGCCCTCGCGCTCGGTCTTGACCTCGCGCACTTCCATGCCGCGTTCCTTGGCGAGGAACGGCGCGTTGACCATGTTCACCGTGTCCGAATGGACACGCAGGAAGCCCGACAGCACCGCTGCCACGATCGGCTTGATGTTGAGCTCGGTCGCCGCGCCTTCGGTGTGGATCGAGATGCGCGGGATCGAACCGGTGGTGAGCTGACCCACCAGGCTGCCGAGCTTTTCGGCCAGCGCCATGTAGGGCTTCAGCTTCGGCGCTTCCTCGGCGCTGAGCGAGGGCATGTTGAGCGCGTTGGTGACCCCGCCGTTGACCAGGTAGTCGGCCATCTGCTCGGCCACCTGGAGCGCGACGTTCACCTGCGCCTCGTTGGTCGAAGCGCCGAGGTGCGGCGTCGAGATGAAGTTCGGCGTGCCGAACAGCGGGCTTTCCTTGGCCGGTTCGGTGACGAACACGTCGAGCGCGGCCCCTGCGACGTGGCCGCGATCAAGCGCGTCCTTCAGCGCCGCCTCGTCGATCAGCCCGCCGCGCGCGCAGTTGATGATGCGCACGCCCTTTTTGGTCTTGGCGAGGTTTTCCCGGCTCAGGATATTGCGCGTCTGGTCGGTCAGCGGGGTGTGCAGCGTGATGAAGTCGGCGCGCTCCAGCAGCTGATCGAGCTCGACCTTCTCGACGCCCATGTCCACCGCCCGCTCGGGCGAGAGGAAGGGATCGAACGCGACGACCTTCATCCGCAGGCCCAGCGCCCGATCGGCGACGATCGAGCCGATGTTGCCCGCGCCGATCAGGCCCAGCGTCTTGCCGGTGACTTCGACGCCCATGAAGCGATTCTTTTCCCACTTGCCCGCCTGGGTGGAGGCGTCTGCCTCGGGCAGCTGGCGAGCGAGCGCGAACATCAGCGCGATCGCGTGCTCAGCGGTGGTGATCGAATTGCCGAACGGGGTGTTCATCACCACCACGCCCTTGGCCGAGGCGGCGGGGATATCGACGTTGTCGACGCCGATGCCGGCGCGGCCGATGACCTTGAGGTTGGTCGCGGCGTCGAGGATGTCCTGCGTCACTTTGGTCGAGGAGCGGATGGCGAGCCCGTCGTACTGGCCGATGATGGCCTTCAGCTCTTCGGGGGTCTTGCCGGTGATCTCATCGACCTCGCAGCCGCGCATGCGGAAGATCGCGGCGGCGTTGGGGTCCATCTTGTCGGAAATAAGCACTTTTGGCTTGGTCATTTTTCCCTCGTCGTTCCCGCGAAGGCGGGAATCCACGCCCGCTTCGCGTCAGGTATTGAGGTTGGCTGAAGCCCCGCCTCGCGGGGATGACTATTACTGCTTGAGCGAGGCGTAGGCCCAATCGAGCCAGGGGCCGAGCGCTTCGATATCAGCGGTATCCACGGTCGCCCCGCACCAGATGCGCAGGCCCGCTGGAGCGTCGCGATAGCCAGCGACGTCGTAAGCCGCGCCCTCTTTTTCGAGCAAAGCCGCGAAGGACTTGATGAACGCCTCGTCCGCGCCCTCGACCGTCAGGCAGACCGAAGTCTTCGACCGGCTCGCCGGATCGGCGGCCAGATGGCCAAGCCAGCTGCGCTCCTCGACGATCTTGTCCAGCGCCGCAGCGTTCGCATCGCTGCGCGCCTTGAGCCCGGCGAGACCGCCCAGCCCCTTCGACCATTCGAGCGCGAAGATCGCATCTTCCACCGCCAGCATCGACGGCGTGTTGATCGTCTCACCCTTGAAGACGCCTTCGGCCAGCTTGCCCTTCGCCATGAGGCGGAACACTTTCGGCAAGGGCCAGGCCGGGGTGTGCGTTTCCAACCGCTCGACCGCGCGCGGGCCGAGGATCAGCACGCCATGGCCGCCTTCGCCGCCCAGGACCTTCTGCCAGGAGAACGTGGCGACATCGATCTTCGACCAGTCGATATCATAGGCAAAGACCGCGCTGGTCGCGTCGGCGAAGGAAAGGCCCTCCCGGTCGGCGGGAATCCAGTCCGCGTTCGGCACGCGTACGCCGGAGGTGGTGCCGTTCCAGGTGAACAGCACGTCGTTCGACCAGTCTACCTGACCGAGATCGGGAAGCTGCCCGTAGTCGGCGCGCACGATCGTGGGATCCAGCTTGAGCTGCTTGGCGGCGTCCGTCACCCAGCCTTCGCCGAAGCTTTCCCAGGCCAGCGTCGTGACCGGGCGAGCGCCCAGCATGGTCCACATCGCCATCTCGAAAGCGCCGGTGTCGGAGCCTGGGACGATGCCGATGCGATGCGTGTCGGGCAGCTCCAGCACTTCGCGCATCAGGTCGATGCAATAGGCAAGGCGCGACTTGCCGATCTTGGCGCGGTGCGAGCGGCCCAGTACTTCGGTGGCCAGCTTGTCGGGGGAGTATCCGGGCGGCTTGGCGCAGGGACCGGAAGAAAAGAACGGGCGCGCGGGTTTGCGCGCCGGCATCGTGGCAGTCATGTAGTCTCTCCTTGCAGAGAGCACGCGCGGCGTTGGGACCGCGTGGCCCGGCGCCGCTGATAGAGCCTGGACCGGGCAAGTCAAGCTTTGCCTCCCCGCACCACCAATCTTGTTCCCCATTCCTGTTTCGGGACACATCGACGAACGCGTCCATTCTTTTTCGTTTATTTTTCAGTGCGCTTCGTTAGCTCGGACATTACCAGAAGATTAACGAGATTCGCATTCGGCCATGCCGCCGCCCGGAAGCCGTCGTCGCAATCACGCGGCGGCTCAACGCGGGAAGTGCCTTCTCGGGCGTCAGCATGTCGGTTCGATCAACAGGGGATTTGCCATGAACTTCCGCAAGCACGTGACTTCACTTCTTCTCGCCACGGCTGCGATCGCCGTGACCTCGGCTCCCGCGAACGCGGCGACCTTCGTGTTCAATTTCGGCAGCGACGGAGCTGTCGACAGCGGCGCCACCCCCGACATCTACGCGGCCACCAGCGGCGCCCTCAGCGTCACCGCAAGCGCCTACAACGGGCTCTCCTCGATCATCAATCAGGTCAGCTACCTCAGCCAGGCCGACATCACCCGGACGTCGGCGGGTCTTGGCGTATCCGGCAACCGCAGCGGCGAGATCAATGACAACGGCCTGCTTTCGCTCGGCGAGGGCATCCTGCTGACTTTCAGCGAAGAAGTGACCCTGACACAGGCGCTGTTCAGCAATTTCACCTCGGGCGACAGCGTCGATTTCGAATTCGGCAGCCCGATCAGCAGCGGCGAGACGCTGGATCCGCTTGCCGTTTCGGGAGGCGCCTGGAACGGCAGCTATCAGGGAACGCAATTCTTCTTCGCCGCGAACAGCCTTAGCGCCAACAGCTTCCGTCTCGGCGGTGTTACCGTCAACACGCCGTCCGGCGGCGGCAACATTCCCCCGGCTGCTGTCCCAGAGCCGGCCACCTGGGCGATGATGATCCTGGGCTTCGGTCTGGTCGGCGGCTTCATGCGCCGTCGCCGCGATCAGGTTTCGATGCGCTTCAACTTCGGCTGAAGCTCTTTCCGGACGGATGAGGACCGGGGAGTGCGGAGCCGCGCTCCCCGTTTTTTTCGTTCAGGCTCGGTTCGCCGCATCGGTAACGTCTCGTTAACCATGTAGGCGGAGAGTGCCCGCATGAGGCGGGTTTCATCTCTTGCTGGCCTGGTGGCGCTGCTGCTGAGCGGGTGCGTGGACATTCCGCAAGTCTCGCAAAAGCGCGATACCGTGCGGCGCTCCACCAGCACCGCGATGACCCCACGCCCCGAAGCGCGCCAGTGCCTGTCAAACCTCGGGCTGACCCGAGCCAGTTTCACGCCGCTTCCAGACCAGTATTTCGGCGCCGGCTGCTCCACACTGAACACGGTGCGGCTGACGAGCTTGCGCAGCGATGACGATTCGCTAGGCCTCGCAAACCTCGGCCCCGTAACCTGCCCGCTCGCCAACACATTTGCCGCCTGGGCGCGGTTCGGCGTCGATCGCGCGGCGCGGCAGATTCTCGGCAGCCCGCTTGCGCGCATCGAAACGATGGGGAGCTACAACTGCCGCAACGTGGCCGGCAGCGGCCGCCGCTCCGCGCACGCGACGGCCGACGCCATCGACGTCTCCGGATTCGTGCTCGCCGACGGGCGGCGGATCACCGTGATCGGGGACTGGACCGGCGGCACCCCGGCGGAACGCGAATTCCTGAAAGTGATCCATAGCAGCGCCTGCAAGCGCTTCGGCACCGTGCTCGGCCCCGCATACAACGCCGCGCATAACGACCATTTCCATGTGGAGATGGGCAACGGCAGCTTCTGCCGATAGCCCGGGCATCAGGCTCTAAGTGGACGGGTCGGTTTCGTCCGAGGTGTAGAAGCTATAGTCCGGGAGTGAATGGAACGCCACTTTCAGCGCCTCACCCCAGCCCGACGATATCTCGCGGTAGTACGTGTCGGCGGCACTGATCCGCTTTTCATGCAGCGGCTCGAAATTGTCGCGTTCCAGGATCAGGACGTCGAGCGGAAGGCCGACTGAAAGGTTGGCCTTTATCGTCGAATCAAAGCTCACCATCAGCAGCTTGACGGCGTCCTCGAAGCTCATCGTGCGGTCATAGCCGCGCAGGATGATGGGGCGGCCATATTTGGTCTCGCCGATCTGGAAGAACGGCGTATCGGCCTGCGCCTCGATGAAATTGCCCTCCGGATAGATCAGGAACAGGCGCGGACCCATCCCGGCAATCTGTCCTGCAAGGATGATCGAAGCGGTAAACTGCCCCGCGCCTTCCTGCTGATTGTCCGTTGCGCGTTCGTGGATCGTCTCGCGCAACAGCTTGCCGACGAGCGTCGCCACCTGGAACATCGTCGGCGCCTCCAGCAGCGTGTTGTGCCGCTCGGCCGGGGCCTTGTTGCGCTCTTCCAGTTTGCTGATGACGGCCTGGGTCGTCGCGAGGTTGCCTGCGGTCATGATCGCCACCACACGCTCGCCGGGGATCGACCAGTGGTACATCTTGCGAAAGACCGAGATGTTATCGACGCCCGAGTTTGTCCGCGTGTCACTCATCAGGACCAGGCCCCGATCGAGCATCATGCCAACACAGTACGTCACGCGCGATTCCCCTTTCCCGGACCCAGCCGACTACTGCTCAACACGCTGCTGCTCAACCGCCAAGCGCACCTCCAGCGCGGTTTCCCCCGCGCCGACGCTGATGCCGGTGACCGGTGCCGCCTCGCGATAATCGGAGCCGGTCGCGACGCGGACATAGGATGCATCGGGCGAGATGCCGTTCGAAACGTCGAACCCCACCCAGCCCAGCCCGTCGATATGCGCCTCCGCCCAGGCATGACCGGCATCCTGCTCGATACGGTCGCGCATCATCAGATAACCGCTGACGTAGCGCGCTGGAAAACCCAACTGCCGCGCCGCCGCGATGAAGATATGGGCGTGATCCTGGCAGACGCCCTTGGCCGCGGCGAGCGCTCCTTCCGCCGTGGTTTCC
>VFQT010002653.1_pt1 | contig 17878 bp, 23 predicted proteins | sample 3512381 | NCBI WGS metagenome assembly VFQT01 (sample SAMN10412376, study PRJNA504923) | tailings metagenome | isolation source: Relicate 2 Philex TSF3 active mining site | place: Philippines: Tuba, Benguet | collected 2017-08-29
GCGGCTCACGCCTTCGCACAAGTAGGCGATCTCCTCCTCGCTCGCGTGCAAGTCGGTCAGCGGCCCGTGGTGATCGACATCGGTCGTGCCGATCAGGGTGAAGTCGCGCTCATACGGAATGGCGAAAAAGATGCGCTCGTCGGGAAGCTGAAAGAAGTAGGCGTAAGGATGATCGAACAGCGCGGGCACGACGATGTGCGAGCCGCGCACCAGCCGCATACTCTGATCGCCGCGCTCGCCCACCAGGCCGAGCACTCCGGTCACGCCCGGTCCGGCGGCATTGACCAGAGCCCGCGCGTGGAAGCGCCCGATCGGTGTCGTCAGCTCCCAACCCGCGTCATCGCGATGGGCGGACAACAGCGGCGCGCCGGTCAGCACTTCGGCGCCGTGCTCGCGCGCGTCCATCGCGTTCAGCACCACGAGACGCGCGTCGTCCACCCAGCAGTCGGAGTACTCGAACCCGCGCGCGAAGCCGGGCCGAAGCGGCATGCCTGCGGGGTGACGGGCCAGATCGACGGTGCGCGTCTTGGGCAGGCGCCTGCGCCCGCCGATGTGGTCGTAAAGAAACAGGCCCAGCCGCAGCAGCCAGGCGGGTCGCAAGCCTTTCACATGCGGCAGCACGAAGCGCATCGGCCGGACGATATGCGGCGCGATGCTCCACAACGCCTCGCGCTCGCCCAGCGCCTCGCGCACGAGGCCGAACTCGCGGTGCTCCAGATAGCGCAAGCCGCCGTGGATCAGCTTGGTAGAGGCCGAAGACGTGCCACTGGCGAGATCCCCCGCCTCCAGCAGCAGAACGCGCCCGCCGCGCCCGGCCGCGTCGCGTGCGATCCCGGCGCCGTTCACGCCGCCGCCGATCACAGCGACGTCGAAGCGGTTCACACCTGCTCGACCTGGCCGTGCAGCCGCCGGAACAGCCGCCCGCGTTCGCTGAACAGGACCAGCGCCAGCGCGCCGAGCCCGGTCAGCAACAGGCCGGTGGCGAGCGGGCGTGCCGTGCCGTCGAACGAAATGCCGATCAGCGCGCCGAGCGCGGCGCCCAGCGACATCCGGAGGAACGCCTGCAACGAAGACGCCGCGCCCGCGATCCGCGAGAACGGCTGCAGGGCGATCGAGCTGAAATTCGCGCCGATGAAACTGATCAGGCACATGTTGATCGTCATCAACGGGACGAATTGCCACAGCGTCTCGTCGCCGCTCGCGAACCAGAGCTGCAGCGCGCCGGTGACAATGTAGCACAGCACGGCGGTGTGCGAGACCCGCCGCGCGCCGAACCGCTCGACGATCCGGGAGTTGGTGAGGTTCGCAAAAGCCATCGCCAGCGCCATGCCGGCGAAGATCAGCGGGAACCGGTCGCCGGCACCGAATTTCTCGGCGATCAACTGCTGCGAGCTGCTGATATAGCCGAACATCCCGCCCTGCATCAGCGCCATGCCGAACACATAGCCGATCGCGCTACGGGTGGTGAGCGCGATGCGCATGTTTTCGGTGATGGCGCCGACGTTAATCGGCTGGCGGAATTCGGGATGGAGCGTTTCGGGCAGGCGGATGAAGGCCCAGATGAAAACACCCGCGCTGAGTATAGCCATGATGCCGAAAATCCAGCGCCAGCTCGCAAATTCCAGCACCAGCTGGCCCACGGAGGGCGCCGCCATCGGCACGATCATGAATACGACGCCGATCATCGATTGCAGGCTCGCCATGCGATCGCCGGAAAACCGGTCGCGGATTACCGCCGAGCTGACCACCAGCAGGCCCGCCGAAAACCACCCTTGGCAGGCGCGAACGATCAGCAGGGCGGTGAAATCGGTGACGAGCGCCGCCGCGGCGGCAAACGCCACATAAGTGCCGATGCAGGTAAGCAGCACCGGCCGCCGCCCGTAGCGGTCCGCCAACGATCCCGGAAACAGCGCTCCCAGCCCCGCCGCGACGAGAAAAACGCCCAGCACGAGCTGCCGCTGGTTCGGGTGGCCGGCGCCCAGATCGGTCGCGATGACGCCCAGCGCGGGAAGCATGACATCGATCGCCAGCGCCTGGAGCGCCTGCAGCATGGCCATGAGCGCGACGAACTCGCCGGCGTGCATCCGCCATTTGACCTCAGTTTCGGGGGGAGCCAGCATGCGCGCGTAAATGGGCGCTGCGCCCGCCGCTGGCTAGGTAAAAATTGCCGCGCGAGCGAAAGACTGGCTTCTCGCCCAAGCGGATTGCAAGCGTCGCGCGCGCGCCCTGCGGCTGTGCTATGCGAGCGCGGTGAGCAGCGCCGAGCCCGAAAGCGACGAAGAGGCCGCAGTCGGCCTGCGCAAGATCATCCATGTCGACATGGATGCGTTCTTCGCCAGCGTCGAGCAGCGCGACAATCCGGAGCTGCGCGGCAAGCCGATTGCGGTCGGCGGCTCATCGGAGCGGGGCGTGGTCGCGGCCGCGAGCTACGAGGCGCGCGTGTTCGGGGTGCGCTCGGCGATGCCCTCCGTGCGCGCGGCGCGGCTCTGCCCGGACCTGATCTTCCGCAAGCCGCGTTTCGATGTCTATCGGCAAGTCTCACAGCAGATCCGTGCCATCTTCCACGAGTTCACGCCGCAGGTGGAGCCGCTCTCGCTCGACGAAGCCTATCTGGACGTCACCGACGACCTCAAAGGGATCGGCTCGGCGACGCGCATCGCCGAACTTATCCGCCGCCGCATCCGCGAGGAGACCCAGCTCACCGCCAGCGCCGGCGTCTCTTACAACAAATTCCTCGCCAAGCTCGCCAGCGATCAGAACAAGCCGGACGGGCTTTGCGTGGTCCGGCCGGGCGAAGGCGCCGCCTTCGTCGCCAGGCTGCCGGTGCGGCGCTTCCACGGCATCGGCCCACGCGGCGCGGAGAAGATGGCGAGGCTGGGAATCGAAACCGGCGCCGATCTCCACGCGAAGGACATCGCCTTCCTGCGCGCGAATTTCGGGGCGATGGCGGATTACCTTTACCGCGCCGCAAGGGGCATCGACTTGCGCCGCGTCAGCGCCCACCGCGCGCGCAAATCGCTGGGCGGCGAGCGCACCTTCGACCGCGACCTTTCCACCGGGCCGGTGCTGCGCGAGGCGCTGGACAACATCATCGAAATTGTCTGGGACCGGATAGAGAAAGCCGGGGTCAGCGGCCGGACGGTGACGCTGAAGCTCAAGCATATCGACTTCACCATCCACACCCGCGCCAAGTCGGTGCCGCGCGCCATCGCCGACAAGCGCGAGTTCGCGAAGCTGGCGCATGCCCTGCTGGACGAGGCGCTGCCGCTGCCGCAGCCGGTGCGGCTCATTGGCGTGACCCTCTCGGCGCTCGGCGGCGAAGAGGCGGAGCATGAGGACCAAGCGCAGCTATCGCTGCTCTGATCGGCTCGCGGCAAGCCACTCGGAAAGGCGTTCGCGTATCCTTTCCGGCATCTGGTTCGGAAGGGCGCCGGGCGCGAAGAATCGCGCCTCCACCACTTCCCGGCCGTCAGGCCGTGCCATGCCGAGCGCGCGCCCTGTCACCACATGCACGCGGTTCCGAGCGCCATGCAGCGGTTCGTCGGCGATGGCGATCTCGCGCGCGTCTTCCAGCCCGCAGCCGGTCTCTTCGCGCATCTCGCGCGCGGCGGCAAAGAGGGGGTCTTCGCCCCGCTTCATCCCACCCCCCGGCAGCATCCACTGGCGGGAGCCATAGCTGTGGCGGATCAGGAGCACGCGCCCCCGTTCATCGAATGCCAGCACCTGGCAGCCGACGACCTGGGGCTTAGCCAGACGCCACCAGCAAACGCGCAAGGCATGGGCTATGCGGTAGGCAAGCTGGAACCCCCGGTCGCGGATCAGACGAAGCATGTCACCGGCTGGCGCGCCGCCCTGAGAAGCCGCGCGACCGGCAGATCGTTTTCGCTCCGCGCCGCTGCCTCAAAGATCGCGCGCTTCTCCCCGCCACGGATTACGAACATCAGTTCATCGCTGGCGAGCAGCGCGGGAATGGTCAGGCTGATCCGCTCGAACGGCGCTTCGGGCGGCAGCGGATCGGGTATGATCCGGCGCACCGGCTGCGGATCGTCCGCACGCGGATCGGCATTGGGAAACAGCGAGGCGATGTGCCCGTCCGCGCCCATGCCTAGCCAGACCAGCGCAAAGCGCGGCGGCCGCGCTTCATCCGAAAGTGGCACAATCCGCGCGCCCGCCGGTTCGAGGATCTCGCGGATGCGGCCGATATTGCTGGCGGCGTGGTCCTCGCTCACGATCCGGTCGTCGCCCGGCCAGACCGAGACGCGCACCCAATCGAGCGGCGCGGCGGCGAGTTCGCGCAGGATCGGAAAGGGCGTCGAGCCGCCCGGGACGCAGATCGCAACAGCATCAGCGGCCTCCAGCGCCGCCCGCAGGCGCGCCTCGATCCATTCGGCGATTTCGCGGTCGGACGCGCCTTCAAAGATGCGCGGGGGTGCGCTCATGGGCTTCTCCTTGGGCGACGGATCATAGCTTGCCGAACACGCGCAGCGCCAGCCACAGCGAGAGCGGCAGCAGCAGCACTCCGATCCAGCGCCGCGCCTTGCGCCACACTGGCCGGCTGCACAGGTCCGGCAGGAGCCAGCCCGCCGCCACCACCGCCGCTCCGCCAGCCGCGCCGCCTATCCCGGCCGTAACCGGCGAAGCCGTGGCGGCGGCAGTTGCGAATACCAGAAACCGCGCAGCGTCGGTCAATTGATGCGCGAGCAGCACGATGGCGAAAGCGCCGAGCGAACCGGTCGGCTCCTGCGGCTTGCGTCCGGGCGCGAGCACGAGCGATTCCACGCCGGCGAAGCCCAGCGCCAGCGCCGCCAGAAACAGCCGCGCCTTGGGCGCCATCAGCGGCGCCACGGTGTCGGCGGCCCAAGCGGCGAAAGCGGCGGTGGCGAAGCTCGTCGCGATCGCCATGACCAGCAGGGACAGCCGCCCCGGCTGGCGCAGCGCCATCCCGGCCACCGTCGCCTGATCGCGCGCGCCGAGACCGGACAGCAGCACCGCCAGAAAAGCGAAATAGAACCCGATCATCGCCGCCGCTTGTGGACGGGCGTACGGCGATGCTCAAGCAAGCGTTTAGAGGATGTATTTCGACAGGTCGCTGTCGCGCGCGAGGCCTTCCAGCTTCTCGCGCACGTAAGCCGCGTCGATCAGCACCGTCTCGCCCACGCGGTCTTCCGCCTCGAAGCTCAGCTCTTCCAGCAGCTTTTCCATGACTGTCTGCAAGCGCCGCGCGCCGATGTTCTCGACGCTCTCGTTCACCTGCGCGGCAATGCGGGCGATCTCGCGCACCGCGTCGGCGGTGAAGTCCAGCGAGACCTTCTCGGTGCCCAGCAGCGCCCGGTACTGCTCGACGAGGTTGGCACGCGTCTCCGAAAGGATGCGGACGAAGTCCTCCTCGGACAGCGCCTTCAGCTCCACACGGATGGGGAGGCGGCCCTGAAGCTCGGGCAGCATGTCCGAAGGCTTGGCGACGTGGAACGCGCCGCTGGCGATGAACAGCACGTGGTCGGTCTTCATCGGACCGTACTTGGTGGCGACGGTGGTGCCTTCGATCAGCGGCAGCAAATCGCGCTGCACGCCTTCGCGGCTGACCGATCCGCCCCGCACGTCGCTGACCGCGATCTTGTCGATCTCGTCGAGGAAGACAATGCCGTTGGTCTCCGCGTTCTGGAGCGCGACGCGGGCCACGTCGTCCTGGTCCATCCGTTTTTCGGATTCTTCGTCGACCAGCTTGTCCCAGGCGTCGGGCACCTTGAACTTGCGGCGCTTGAGGTTGGACCGGCCGAACGCCTTGCCCATCATGTCCGACAGGTTGATCATGCCGACCGAGCCGCCCATGCCGGGGATTTCCATCGGCATGTTGGGGGTGTCCTCCACCTCCACTTCGACCTCGGTCTCGTTCATCGCATTCTCGACGATCCGCTGGCGGAAGCTCTCACGCGTCGCCTCGGACGCGCCTTCGCCGACCAGCGCGTTGAGCAACCGCTCCATCGCCGCATGCGAGGCGGCATCGCGCACCGCCTCGCGGCGGCGGTCCTTCTCCAGCCGGATCGCTTCCTCTGCCAGGTCGCGGGCGATCTGCTCCACGTCGCGGCCGACGTAGCCGACTTCGGTGAACTTGGTCGCCTCCACCTTCACGAACGGCGCGTCGGCAAGCTTGGCCAGACGGCGGCTGATCTCGGTCTTGCCGCAGCCGGTGGGGCCGATCATCAGGATGTTCTTGGGCGTAACCTCGTCGCGCAGCTCGGCGCCGAGCCGCTGTCGGCGCCAGCGATTGCGAAGCGCCACCGCGACCGCGCGCTTGGCTTCGGTCTGGCCGACGATATGCGCATCGAGCGCGGCGACGATCGCCTTGGGGGTGAGTGTGTCGTTCATCTTGTTCCTTCTCCCCTCCCGTGTGCGGGAGGGGCCGGGGGAGGGTCTGTGGGCTTGAGTGGAAGGGCGACAGGCCCTCCCCTAACCCCTCCCGCAGGCGGGAGGGGGACTGCTTATGCTTCAATCACCTCGACCGTCACCCGGTCATTGGTGAATACGCAGACTTCGGCCGCGACCTGCATGGCGCGCCGCGCGATCGTTTCGGCGTCGTCCTCGTAATCGGTCAGCGCCTTGGCGGCCGAGAGCGCATAGTTGCCGCCCGAACCGATGGCGGCGATGCCCGCCTCTGGCTCCAGCACGTCGCCATTGCCGGTGAGCACCAGCAGCGTATCCGCGTCGGCCACGATCATCAGCGCCTCGAGGTTGCGCAAATACTTGTCGGTGCGCCAGTCCTTGGCAAGTTCGACGGCCGCGCGCATCAGCTGGCCACGATGCTGCTCCAGCTTGCGCTCGAGACGCTCGAACAAAGTAAACGCGTCGGCGGTCGCGCCCGCGAAGCCGGCGATCACTTTTCCGCCCCCGCTCTCGCTATTAGCGCCGATGCGCCGCACCTTGCGGGCGTTGGCCTTCATCACCGTGTTGCCCATGGAGACCTGCCCGTCCCCGGCAATCACGGTCTTGCCGCCCTTCCTGACGCCGATGATGGTCGTACCGTGCCACTGGATCAGGCCGTGGCTCGCCCCGCTATGTTCCATGCGAGGCATATGGGAACCGGCGCGAAAGCTTCAACCTAGCTCCCGTTCGGCCCCGGACCGCCAGGCCCGGCGCCGCCCATTCCCGGCGCGCCGACAGCGCCGATGTTGCCGAACAGGTCTTCCAGGAAGCTGCGGTCACGGCCGAGCGTCGGGGTCGTCTTGCCGTCAGGATCGATGCGGGCGACCTGCTCCATGCCCTTGCGATCGACGCCCGCGACGTTGCCGGCGGGATCGAAGCGGACGCGCAGCACCGTCTGCTGATAGGTGCGCGGGCGTTGGAACGCGGCCTGCTTGGTATCCACCGATACATAGTACCAGTCCTTGCTGCCGAACTGGCTGACGAACGTGGGCCGGCCCAGGGTGCGTTCCACCGAAAGCCGGTTGTCGATGCCCGGCTGCACCGATTCGACCAGTGCCGTATCGAGCAGGTAGCCGCGGTGATCCTTGATCGAGCTGCAACCGCCGACGAGCAGCGCCAGCGCGACGCCGCCCACCCCTATCCTGACGATCCTTCCCGTGAAACGCATTCGATAACTCCAACCGTCGCGCTGACCGAAGGGCATTGCCACCCGCTCGCACGCCCGTGTAACGGCGCAAGCCTTACGGCCCGGCGCGCGGTATCGCAATGCCGTTGGCCGCTGGCCATTGGCATCGCCCTGGCGAGGCCCCATTTAATCGGCGCTGAACGCCAGCGTCTTTTTGCGCGAGAAAGGTTCGCCCGTGTCACTCCTCTCCCGCATCTTCGGCAAGCGCACCGACGAGCGCATGCGCCCGCTCTGGCACCGCATCGTCGAAATCGCGCGCGAACCGCGCTGGTATGCGGACCTCGGCGTTGCCGATACCGTGCCGGGACGTTTCGATGCGATCACCCTCGTGCTCGCGCTGGTCCTGCTGCGCATGGAGCGCGAGGAAGCGCTGATCGCCCCTTCGGTCCACCTGACCGAGCTGTTCGTGGAGGACATGGACGGCCAGCTCCGCGAAAGCGGCGTCGGCGATCACGTGGTCGGCAAGCACATGGGCAAGCTGATGAAAGTGCTCGGCGGAAGGCTTGGTGCGCTGCGCGAGGCGCTGCCGGACGGCGGGGCCGCGCTCGAAGAGGTACTCGCGCGGAACGTCACGCTGGTCGAGGGTAGCGGCCTCAAGCCTCTGGCGGAAGCGGTGTCGCTGCTCAGCGCCACCCTGGCCGGACACTCCGCCGAGGACATCCTCGCCGGCCGGATTACGACGTTATGACGCCTGAATTCTCGCGCCCGATCGACGTGCGGCAGGCGGACGGCCGCACCGTGGAGCTGACGGCCGGCGAGGCGGAGAGGGCTGCGCTGGCGGCACGCTTCGGACTGGTGCGGATCGATCGGCTGGACGCCGAAGTCGCGCTCGAACCGGAAGGTCCGAACGTCGCGGCGCAAGGCCGCCTCTACGCCGAGATCGTGCAGAGCTGCGCGGTATCGGCCGAGGATCTGCCGGTCACCATCGACGAACCCATCACGTTCCGCTTCGTCCCGGCGGGCGCGGAGCATAGGCCCGACGAGGAAGTGGAACTGGAAGCAGGTGAACTGGACGAGATCGAGTTTACCGGGCCCAGCTTCGACCTGGGCGAAGCGGTGGCGCAAAGCCTGGCGCTGGCGATCGACCCGTTCGCGGTCGGACCGCAGGCCGAGGAAGCGCGCCGCATCGCCGGGATCGGCGATCAGCAGGCGAGCGGACCTTTCGCGGCGCTTGCGGCGCTGAAGAAGGACAAGTCGTAGCGGCCAGCACCCTGCCGGAAGCGGCTCGCGATCAGAACGGGATGTCGTCGTCCAGATCGTCGGCGAAGCCGCCGCCGCCGCGCGAGCCACCGCCGGACGAGGCGCCGCCCCAGTCGCTGCCGCCACCGGACCGTCCGCCGCCGGCGCCACCGGAGGACCGGCCGCCGCTGCCGCCTTCATCCCAGCTGCCACCGCCGCGCGACCCGCCACCGCCGCCGCCGCCTTGCGCGCCGTCGAGCATCGTCAACACGCCGTTCATGCCTACCGAGATCTCGGTGGTATAGCGGTCGTTGCCCGACTGGTCCTGCCACTTGCGGGTCCGCAGCTGGCCTTCGACGTAGACCTTGCTGCCCTTTCGCAGGAACCGCTCCGCCACGCCGACCAGCCCGTCCGACTGGAGAACGACCGAGTGCCACTCGGTGCGTTCCTTGCGCTCGCCAGTGGCCTTGTCCTTCCAGCTTTCGGAGGTGGCGATCCGCAAGTTGCAGATGCGCCCGCCGTTCTGGAAGCTCTTCACTTCCGGGTCCTGACCGAGATTGCCGACCAGGATCACCTTGTTGACGCTGCCTGCCATCGAATCGCCTCTCAATCTGCTATGGTGCGTCGCCTTACCATAGACGTCGGCCCTGCGAAGGCAGGGGCCCATCCGACGCTGCGAGTATGCACAGGCTAGACGTCAGAGCCCCAGCGCCACCGCGCCCCAGTATGTCGCCCCCGCCGCCAGGTAGGCCAGGCCGAACAGGTAGGCGAGCATGAACACAGGCCACTTCCAGCCGTTCGTCTCGCGCCGGGCGACGGCGATCGTCGACATGCATTGCGGGGCGAACACGAACCAGGCGAGGAACGCGAGCGCGGTCGGCAGCGTCCAGTCGGCCTTGAGCCGGTCCCCCAGCGCCACCGCCGTCTGTTCTTCGTCGTCTGCCGCGACGGCGTAGCTGGTTGCCAGCGAGCTCACCGCCACTTCGCGCGCGGCCATCGCCGGGATCAGCGACAGCGCGATGTCGCGGTTGAAGCCGATGGGCTCCACCACCACCGCCAGCCCGTTGGCGAGCTTGCCCGCGATCGACGCGTCCACCTGGTTCTCGCCTTCGCCCGCGCGCGGGAAGTTGAGCAGCAGCCACAGCACCACGGTGACCATGAAGATGATCGTGCCCGCGCGGCGCAGGAATATCCACGCGCGCTGGAACAGGCCGATGGCTAGGTCCTTTACATGCGGCAGCTGGTACTTGGGCATTTCCATAATGAAGCCGCTCGCCGCGCCTTTGGTGACCGAGCGCCGCAGCACCAGCGCCACCAGCATCGCGCCGACGATGCCCACCACGTAGAGCCCGAAAAGCACCAGCCCTTGCAGGCCGATCCCGCTGCCGACGCTGCGGTTGGGAATGAAGGCGGCGATGATCACTGCATAGACCGGCAGCCGCGCCGAACAGGTCATCAGCGGCGCGATCAGGATCGTGGTCAGCCGGTCGCGCGGATCGGCGATGCTGCGCGTCGCCATGATGCCGGGGATCGCGCAGGCGAAGCTGGATAGCAGCGGGATGAAGCTGCGCCCGGAAAGGCCGACGCCCGCCATCAGCCGGTCCATCAGGAACGCCGCGCGCGCCATGTATCCCGATGCCTCCATCGTCAGGATGAAGAAGAAAAGGATCACGATCTGCGGCAGGAAAACCACCACCGAGCCGACGCCCGAGAGCAGGCCGTCGGTCACGAAATCGCGCAGCAGGCTGTCGGGCATGGTTGCGAGCACCCGCTCGCTCAGCCAGCCGATGCCGCCTTCCAGCGCGTCCGCGAAGGGCGCCGCCCAGGCGAAGACCGCCTGGAACATCACGAACAGCAAGCCGAACAGGATCACCGGCCCAAGCCAGGGATGCAGCAGCGCCCGGTCGAGCCGCGCATGCAGGCGATGCCGCCGCGTCTCCGAGAGAATGGCCGCATCGGCGATGGCATGGGCGCTGACGCGACGCTCGGTGTGGGTGATCGTGGCGTTCTGCGGGGCCGCGTGGCGCGGCTTCACTTGCGAAATGGCTTCGGCGAGTTCGGCAAGGCCCCGACGGCGCACGGCGACGGTCGGCACGACCGGCACGCCCAATGCGCGCTCGAGCGCCGAAGCATCGAGCACCAGCCCGTCACGCTCGGCGAGATCGATCATGTTGAGCGCGACCACCGTGGGCTTGCCCAGCCCGATCACTTCCTGCGCGAAGACGAGGTGCTGCTCCAGGTTGGAAGCATCGAGCACCACCACCAGCACGTCGGGCGTCGGCTCGCCGGGATAGTTGCCGAGGATGACCTTGCTCGTCACTTCCTCGTCGGGGCTGGTCGGGTGAAGGCCATAGGCGCCGGGCAGGTCGGTCAGTTCGAGCGGCTCGCCGCTGGGCAGCACCAGTCGCCCCGCCTTCCGCTCGACAGTGACGCCCGGATAGTTGGCGATCTTCTGACGCGCCCCGGTCAGCGCGTTGAACAGCGCGCTTTTGCCGGCGTTGGGATTGCCGACGAGCGCCGCGGTGCGATGGCGGGTCACCTCAGATCGCCTCCACTCGCATCGCGACCGCATGCGAGCGGCGCAGCGCAACGGTCATACGGCCGACGATCACCGCCAGCGGGTCCGCTCCGCCGAAAATGCCGCGATAGGACACCGAGACCCGCGCTCCTTCGTCGATGCCGAGTGCGCGCAGGCGTTCCGCTTCCTCATCGACCAGTTTCGACCAGTCGACCGCGACGATGCGCGCTTGCCGGCCCACTGGCAGCCGATCCAAGGTGATACCCTCGTCCATCAGCGCCGCGCTGCCAGATCGCATCGCTATTTGCAACTGGTTCGCAATTACTGGGCGGGATACCTTAAACGGCCGAGCATGCGTGCCACGCTGAAGCGGCGCTCGCCGGGCGCGCTCCACTTGGCCTTGGCCTTCTCGAACCGGATGATGTCGCCGATGCGCCGGTCCAGGAACGCGCGAGTCTCCGCCTTTCCGGCATCGCGGTCGTCGGTGAAGACCGCCAGCGTGGCGGCGTAGACGCCGGCCAGGATCGTCCGCTTCGAATAGTGGTTGAGGTCGGTCGCGGTGTCGCCCGCCAGCCGCCACATGCCGTCCGCGCTGCGCCACCCGATCCGCAAGGCGCGCCGCAGGTTCCGGGGCATCGCCATGATCGCGGTGGCGCGGCGCAACGCTTCCTCAAGCCCCGCGATCGCCTCCAGCCGGAACAGCACGAGCGCGCGAATGCGCTCGCGAACCGACATCGCCGCCAGCCGCTCCACCGGAAGCCCGGCGGCCATCGCCTGATCGACATTCTCGATCCAAGCATCGATCATGCTCATCGCGCCATCGCGAAAGATATAGCCCGCCACATCCGGATCGATGCCTGTTTCCGCCGCCGCGGTGGCGACCGCCTGCGAGGTCCAGCCGTCGAATACCGCCGCCGCCGCGATGCGCGGGGCAAGCTCCATCCGGAGTTCGTCGATCGAGCGCTCATCGGCGCCCGCGACGGCTTCAGAAGCTGGGGCCATATGACGCTCCACCCGCCCGCTGGCCCTTTGGCTTGGCGCTCCGATCAATCTCGGCCAGGAGCGTGCCGCCCCCGCTGAGCTTGGCATAGTCGCGCGCCGACCGGCCCGAATTGTCCGCCCGGTCCGGGTCCGCGCCGGCCTTCAGCAGCACCCGCATCATTTCCATATCGCGGCGATGCACGGCCGAGATCAGCGGCGTCTCGCCGGTATCGCTCGCTTCGTCGATCCGCGCCTTGGCGTCGACCAGCAGCGTCACGCCCTCGATGAAGCCCAGGTTGCAGGCCAGCACCAGCGGCGACACGCCGCTCGCATCGCGGGCGTTCACGTTCGCGCCCTTACCGATCAGGTAGCTCATCCAGGTCAAATCGCGGCGCTGGGTGACGAGGTGCAGCGCGGTCTGGCCGGTGGTCACGTCGCGGGTGTTGACGATCGTCGCGCCGGGCAGGCCCAGCGCTTCCTCCACCGCCGCGCCGTCGCGCTTCTTCACCGCTTCAAGGAACCGGTATCCAGCGGAGAACTGCGCTTGCGCGGGGCTGGAGACGACGAGCGCTCCCGCCAGCAGCGGCACCAGAATCCGCATAAGCGACTTCCCGCGCCACTTGCCTGCCTTGCTCACTTCGCCAATCTCCTGCTGCAACCGGCGCTGCCGTAACCGCGCGCCAACTCGCTCCTTGCGCCGGGCGGTTTAGCAGAGCATGAACCGCCGCGCCATGACCATCCGTTCAGCACTACTCGCCGCGATCGCCCTGCCTCTGGCGCTGGCGGGCTGCGGCGATCCCGCCCCCGGGCAGCGGCCGACTCCTCCGCTCGAAGGAGCGACGATCGGCGGCCCCTTCACTTTGACCGACAAGACCGGGAAGACGGTTCGCTGGGACGATTTCGCGGGCAAGTACCGCATCGTCTACTTCGGCTACACTTTCTGCCCGGATGCCTGCCCGATGGACATGGGCATCCTGATGCAGGGCTTTGCCAAGTTCGAGAAATCGCATCCCGAACTGGCGGCCAAGGTCCAGCCGATCTTCATCACCATCGATCCCGCGCGCGACACGCCCGCGCGGGTTGGGGAATTCTCCGCCGCGTTTTCGCCGCGCCTGATCGGGCTCACCGGCACGCCCAGCCAGGTGCAGGATGCGGCGAAGGCGTTCTCCGCCTACTATGCGAAAGGCAAGGAAAGCGCGGGCGGCTACCTGATGGATCACAGCCGCATCGCCTACCTGATGGGGCCCAAGGGTGAACCAATGGCAATGCTCCCCATCGACCAGGGCGGGCCGGCGGTCGCGGTGGAACTGGCGAAATGGGTGCACTAGCGTCGGCCACCAGGTTCTGGGAGCGTCCGCTCGAAATGCTGAGCCGCGCCGAGTGGGAGGCGCTGTGCGACGGCTGCGGCAAATGCTGCCTGCACAAGGTGGAGGACGAGGACACGGGCGAGGTCTACCCGACCAACGTCGCCTGCAAGCTGCTTGATCTCGATACCGCGCGCTGCCGCGATTATCGCCATCGCAAGGCCTTCGTGCCCGATTGCCTGCGCCTCACGCCCAGGCTGGCGGAGCAGCTCGAATGGCTGCCCGAGACTTGCGCCTATCGCCGCCGTGCGAACGGCGAGCCACTGCCGGATTGGCACTACCTGCTGAGCGGCGATCCAGATGCGGTGCATCGCGCCGGCGCTTCGGTGATCGGCAAGGCCGTGAGCGAGGATGTCGCCGGCCCGCTTGAGCATCACATCGTCTGGCCGGACGACGAATGATCGACTGGCTCAAGCGCGATCCGCGCGCCGAGCCGGTGGTGGAGATCGGCGGCCGCAAGCTGCCTATCGTGGTCCGCCGGCTCGCGCAGGCGCGGCGCATGACCTTGCGGCTCGCGCCCGATGGCACAGAGGTCCGCGTGTCGATCCCGCGCTGGGGGCGCACGGCCGAGGCGCTCGCTTTCGCGCACTCGCGCGGCGATTGGCTCGCGAGTCAGCTTGCCTCCTTCCCGATAAAACGGCCGCCAGCGCCTGGCGAGATGATCGCCTATCGCGGCCAAAATCTGGAAATCGCGCACGATCCTGCCGCGCCGCGCAAAGTCATTCTTGCCGGAGACACACTGCGCCTGGGCGGCCCCGCCGATTCGCTGGCGGCGCGCCTGCGGCGATGGCTGGAAAACGAGGCGCGCGCACGGCTCGCCGAAGATCTCGCGTTCTACAGCGCGCGCGCCGGTCTGAGCGCGCCGACGCTGGCACTGTCAAACGCGCGCCGTCGCTGGGGCAGCTGCGCGCGAGATGGCGCCATACGGATCAACTGGCGGCTGATCATGGCGCCCGATCTGGTGCGGCGATCCGTGGTCGCACACGAAATCGCCCACCTCGTTCACTTCGATCATAGCCCGCGCTTTCACGCTTTCCTCGCCGACATTTACGAAGGCGAAGTGGCAGATGCCGACCGATGGCTGAAGGCCCATGGCCGAAAGCTTTACGCCGGGTTCGGCTGACCGCGCCTGCCGACCCGACCTATGCGGCCGAGGCCAGTTGCGGAACGCGGTGCTCCGTGGAGCCCGCGAGATCGCCCCACAGCTCGCGGCGATAGCGGGCGAAGCAGCGCTCGCCGCAGCGCAGCCGCATCAATGCGCCCTCTGCCATGGCACGCGCCCGGCTGGGATCTTCGCTGACCAGCGGCAGCAGCGCCTCCTTGTTCCATTCTTCGCTGTGCTTGACGTCGAGCGTGGCATGAAGGTCAAAATAGATCCGCTGACTGTTGGACAGCCCGATCCGGCGCAGCCCTGCCGCCGTGCACTTCGAGCGGCCGGGCGCGGTGAGCTCGATCACGCCCAGCGCACCGATGCTATGCCAGGCATATTGCCGCGAGGTCGCCATGGCCGTCATCGCATTGGCGAGGGCAAGACTTTCCGCGACCGTGGTCTCGATCCGGGGCGTGAGTTCCATCGTCTGGGTCAGCCGCGCCAGCATGGGCCCGTGCATGCCCCGCAGGTTGCCCCTGCCCATCTCATCCCAGTAATTACGCGCCAGCTCCAGCTTGGCCTGATCGGGAATCTTGACTTGGGTCATCGCGACGAGATCGTCGAAGCCGGCCTCGCCGGCAGCCTCCTGCTCCAGGAACCAGGCAATGTGATCGCGGCTCGCCTCGTTCGCGAGCCATGCGAACAGCGGATCGTTCTGGCCGGGACCAGAGTTCTCCAGTTCCTCGAACCACTCGACGAATTCATCCGGTTTGGTCGGCGCCTCGGCAGCCGCATCGGCGACTTGGGCACGCAGCGTATCGAGGAACTCGCGCTCGGCGACCCGCATCTCGAACTCGTGGTCGAGCTCGTCGCGCCAGTCCGTGCGCGGCTGGGAAGGAGCCAAACGCTCTCGGTTCCATCGCGCAAGTCGTCGCTGGAAATCGGCGCTGAACAAGTCGGCGCGCTCGTTGGTGTCGGAAACGATAATCATGAAAAAACATCCCGCAGTCTGCGCAGTTGAAGCGAAAACGCCCTTCGTCGCCGCAGAGTTCCATGCGGAATTTTTCGACCAGACGGGAACCCCGCCGTAAAAAGTTCAGTATTGTACGGAAGTTCCCGCACTTGTAACACATCCGTTCGCTTCGCACGCCCCGATCTGTCAACTTCGCGACGAGCACATTGGACAAGATATTCACTGCGATAGCCAATGGTGTGGCGTTGACGGCGGGAAAGCCGCTCACGTTCATTTTTGCTGTGTCGATCATCGCGATCTGGGGAATTTCGGGCCCGGTCTTCGGCTGGTCCGACACTTGGCAGCTCATCATCAATACCGGCACGACGATCGTGACGTTCCTCATGGTCTTTCTCATCCAGAACAGCCAGAATCGCGACGCGGCGGCCATGCAGGCGAAACTGGACGAACTGCTCCGTGCGCTCGACCGAGCGCGCGAGGGTTTTATCGGGATTGAACACCTGACCGACGATCAGATCGAGGCGCTTCGCCGGGCGCTTGAACGCGAGGTCGGCCGACAGTCCGGCAAGCCCGCGACCGCCGACGAAACCGTTGAGCGTCTGCTGGACCGGTTCTGAGGGATTTCAGGCTGCGGAGGTCTTGGGCTTTCCCGAGTGCTTGCGAGGCTTGCCAGGCTTGCCCACAACGTCGGTCTGGCCTTCGCGTTCGCTGGCCGGATAGTCCTCCGGCTTGACCGAGGACTGCACCTGCGTCGCGGTATGAAGCCGGTCGTTCAGGCTGGGGTTGCCGGACTTGGGTTCCAGCGGCTTCTTGGTTTTTTCGTTCTCGATCATGATTTGTGCTCGGGCTTGCCCTTGCGCTTGGTGGAAGCCATTTCCTCAAGCTGCTTTTCGCTCATGGATTTCTCCATCGACTTGGACGCGCCCTTGAGTTCGCTCTTGGGACTATCGCCACGCTTTGCCGACAAGGCCGCTCCGGCTGCCTTTTGCTGCGCCGCCGATTTCGCTGGCATCGGACTTATCCTTTTCTACTGCCGCCTCCTCCCGGATAATGCCGTGGCGGCGCTCATCGTTCCGCGCCGACCGTCGCCGCGACCCGCTCCTGCGGTCAGCGCCGGAGAATGACGGTCAGTCCAGGACGGTTATCCGCAAACGCTCCCATGGCGATCGCCACCCGCGCGGCATCGGCCCGCGCGCGTTCCATGATGACGTCCGGCACGCCCGGCTCATAGGCGAGCAGGTCCGCCGATCCGAGCAACCGCGCCTCGCGCAGGGTAAGGTCTTCAGGATCGTCGCTGCGCACGCGGATTTCCACGACGTCCGCGCGCGCGACGCCGTCGGTGCCGCCCAGCCACTCATCAAGGCGCTCCGCACCCCCATCCCTCAGCGGGTCGAGCACGCCGCCCGCAGCCATCGCATCATCGAGCGCGCGACGACGGTCCCCGGCGTCGGGCCAGTGCGCGCGCAGGCGAGCACGTGCGGCATGGAGCGCGCTCGCCAACGCGCCCAGCGAGGGCGGGAGCAGTCCTTCCAGGCGCAGCCGCAAGGCCTTGGCGAGCCCCGCCGAAGCGCCGCCCGTGCCAATGGCGATCAGCACCGGCGCGCGGTCAAGCACACTGGGGACGGTAAAGTCGCACAAGTCCGGACGATCCACGACGTTGACCAGCACCCCCTTGCGCCGCAACCGCACGGCGGCCTCAACGGGATCGTCGAGCGCAACGAAGGCCAGCCGCGCTTCCGGATGATCCTCGACCGCGAGTCCGCCGGCACGCTCGACCAGCCGCCGCTTCGCGTCCGCCGCCTCGCCTTCCCCCAGCACGATCACCGGCTGTCCGGCGACGCGATGGAAGAGGGGCAGCGACTGGATCATTCGAGCCAGTCCGGCACGCGTTCCGCCGCCAGGATCGTCGCCGGGTCGATACGGTCCGCCACGATTGCCCACTTGTCGCCGTCGACCATCACCTCGGGCACCAGCGCGCGGCTGTTGTAGGTGTTGGCCATCGTCGCGCCATAAGCGCCGGCGGTGCGGAACACCGCGAGATCGCCGGGCGCGACCGCGTCGATGTCGCGGCCCATCGCGAACGTGTCCGAACTTTCGCAGATCGGGCCGACGATGTTCGCCGTCATCCGCTCGCCATTGGGTTCAACCGCCACGAAATCATGCCAGG
>VFQT010002655.1_pt1 | contig 17867 bp, 13 predicted proteins | sample 3512381 | NCBI WGS metagenome assembly VFQT01 (sample SAMN10412376, study PRJNA504923) | tailings metagenome | isolation source: Relicate 2 Philex TSF3 active mining site | place: Philippines: Tuba, Benguet | collected 2017-08-29
CGTAGAGCGGCGAGAGCTTGCCCTTGAGGTACGCCAGGTACGGCTCGCTCGAGAGCGGCTTGCCCGTCACGCGCTCGCACAGTTCACCCGGCAGATACCGCCGGCCATGCGCGTGGATGTTCGTGTTCAGCCACGCGAGCAGCGGCTTGAACTCTCCGCGGGCGATGCCCGCCTCGAGCCCGGGCATGGCCTTCGAGGCCGCCTCGAAGAACTGCGCCGCGTAGAGCGTGCCGAGCGTGTACGTGGGGAAGTAGCCGAACGCCCCCATCGACCAGTGCACGTCCTGCAGGCAGCCGCGACGGTCATCGGGCACTTCGACTCCGACGATCTCCCGATACAGCCGATTCCAGGTCGAGGGGAGGTCAGCGACTTCCATCTGCCCACCGATCAGCTTGCGCTCGATCTCGAAGCGCACCATGACGTGGAGGTTGTAGGTCGCCTCGTCGGCCTCGACCCGGATGAACCCGCGCTCGACGATGTTGGCTGCGCCGTAGAGCTCGTCCAGCGAGAAGCCACGCGCCGACTCGCCCAGCATCTCAGGCAGCTTCGGCGCCGCCCACGACCAGAACGCGTGGCTGCGACCCACCTGGTTCTCCCAGAGCCGGCTCTGGCTTTCGTGAATCCCCAGCGAGACCGCTTGGCCCAGCGGCGTACCGATCCACGCTGACGGGAGCCCCTGCTCGTACATGCCGTGACCCGCCTCGTGCATGGTGCTGCCGAGCGCATCATTCACGCACGTCTCCAGATAGCGCGTGGTCATGCGCACATCGTTGCAGTGGCTGCCGCCGCAGAAGGGATGCGTGCTGCGATCGAGTCGCCCGCGCGAGAAGTCGAAGCCGATCGCCTCGGCCACCAGACGCACGAAGCGCTCCTGCCGGTCGATCGCGATCGCCGTCTCGTTGAAGCGATTGCTCGGCTTGACCGGGCTCGCCATGAGCCGATCGATGAATCCGGTGAGTTGCTCGCGCAGCGGCCGGAAGACACGCTCCACCTCGGCCGCACGGCAGCCGGGCTCGTAGCCATCGGCCAATGCGTCCCACGTCTCTCCCCCGGCCGGGATGCCGTAGCAGCGCGCCTTCTCGCGGTTCAGCTGCACGAGCCGCTCGAGCCAGGGTCGGAAGCGGTTGAAGTCGCTCGCCTTGCGGGCTTCGGCCCATTCGTGCTGCGCGCTGCTGCTCACGCTGGCGAGCTCTTCGACGAGCTTGGCCGGCAGCTTGGTGTCGCGGTCGTAGTCGCGGCGCAGCTCTCGCACAAGCGCGGCTTCGGCCGAGTCCTTCGCCACCGAAGCCTCGGCGGCGGCGATCAGGTCGCCCATCGCCTTGGACGTGAAGAGCTCGTGGCGCATGCGGGCCAGCTGGGCGAGCTGCTTCGACCGCAGTTCGATGCCACCCACCGGCATCATGGTCTCCTGGTCCCAGCCCAGGATGCTTGCGGTCGATTCCAGCAGCGAAGCCTCGCGGGAGGCATCGATCACGCGCTCAAGTGCAGTGCTCATCACTCGATTCTACGGAGTCGCGCGCGGACGCCGCGGCACACCCCCGGCCGGATCGCGCGCGGTTCGTGGGCTGGTTGTGCACACGCGTGCGTGCGCGCCAAGGTGGCCACCATGACAAGAGGCCGCCCACGCGGGGCGGCCTCCTGATTCAATCCTTGGTTGCGGGGGAACGCCCCGGCCGGCTCACTTGGCTTCAAGCATGGCCGCGATGGCCTTGCCGTTGTCATCCGAGCGAGCCTTGGCGATCTCGAGCGCGTTCTTGCCCAGCGGTCCCTTGGCGGCACGGTCAGCCTTGGCGTCGAGCAGCATGCGGACCTTCTCCGGGGTGCCGCTCTGTGCAGCCACGAGCAGCGGCGTGAGCCCCTGCTTGTTGACCACGTTCACATCGGCGCCGGCGCCGATCAGCATCTTGAGGCTGTCGGGCTTGCCGCTGCGCGCCGCACGCATGAGCGGCGTGTCGCCCGTGATGTTGTCAGCCACCGCGATGTTCGCCTTGCGGTCAAGAAGGAACTTGACGGTCTCTGGGCTGCCGATGCCAGCCGCCCACAGCAACGGACTCAGGCCATTGGCATCGACGACGTTGATGTCGGCGCCGGCATCGACGAGCGCGGTCACGGTTTCCACCGAGCCCATGCCCGACGCCCACGTCAGCGGCGTGCCGCCGATCTGGTCGCGAGCGGCGACATCGGCACCGCTGGCGATGAGAAGCTTGGTCGCGTCGAGCGACTTGCTTTCAGCGGCGATCGTCAGCGCGGTCTTGCCGGTGCGATCCTTGGCGTTCACGTTCGACTTGCCTTCGATCAGCGCCTTGACGGCGTCGACCTTGTTGCCCTTGGCGGCCCACATCAGCGCGGTGCGGCCGCTGCCGGTGTCGAGCTCGTCGACCAGCGCACCGCCCTTGGCAAGCTCTTCCTTGATCTTGGCGGCGTCACCATCGCGTGCCGCCATGATGAGCGAGCTCATGGGCTTGGCCACCGGCGGAGCCTTGGCGTTGGCGGCATCGGCGGCGTTGAAGGGCCGCTTCACCATCACGCTCATGGTCTGCGCCTTGGGGTGGTCGGTGGTGAACGTGATCTTGATCGTGCGGCCCATTTCCTGCCACTTCGACCAGTCGACCTTCAACAGCGCTTCGGTGCCCGCGGCTTCCGGCAGGTTCTTGATGATCGGCGGGTTGACCGAGGTGATCTTGAACGCGGTGCCGTCGGCGGACGCCAGGCGGATCTGGGTGTCGGTCGTCAGCAGCGCCTCGTCCTTGGGGGCGTCGATGATGTCCGGCGAGATCGTCACGTAGGCAGCGACATCACCCTCGACGGTGAGGATGACCGGCGCGTGGCCCTCGATCTGGAAGGTGACCTTCTTGCTGAGCTTGATGCCTTGCTTGGCGGCGGGCTTGAGCGTGATGTCCATCTCGGCGAACTTGCCCGGCTCGATCGGATCGGTCGGCGCCTGTGCCGTGGTGCAGCCGCAGCCGGGGATGGCGCGGGTGATCTTCACCGGCTTGTCGGTGATGTTCCAGATCTTGATCTTGCCGGTCTTGGGCACTTCGGCCTGCATCTCGCCAAGGTTGAGCACTTCAGGCTCGAAACGGATCGGCGGCGGGCCGGTGAGCGCGCCCTCGGTGGGCTTGATCGGCGTGCCCTGCACCTTGCGGGTGGTGCTGAGCAGATCGGTTGGCGCCGTCTCGACGTCAGTGGCCTCGGCCGGAGCATCGGCCGGCGGCGCCTGCGGAACGGGCTTGGTCGTCTCGGGCGCCTGGGCCAGCGCGACGGCCGTCAGCGCTGCGGCGAGGATGGATGGAAGGGCAAGCTTCATGGGTGGTCTCCTGATCGGTCGTGGGAATCGCCAACTGTACCCGTGCGGGGGCAAAGGGTGACGTTTGACTATCGGCATGGAACGAACCGAGTTCAAGAGAATTGCACGAGAGCGCAGTATGCTCCACGGCCCATGAGCGCCCCCGCCACCCCGGACCACCTCCAACGTCCGCATATCCGCCCATTCCAGCCCCTTGCAGGCAACCAGCAGGGGCAGCAGGTCGTGGCGCTGCGCAACCCGGTCCCGATGACCGAGCAGATGCTCGTCATCCCCGCGCAAGTGTTCCCGCTCCTGGGCCTCTTTCAGGGTGAGCGCACGATCGAAGAAATCTCGGAGCAGACGAAGGCCCCGGTCGAGTTCCTCCAGCAACTCGTCCAGCGGCTGGATGAATCCGGACTTCTGTGGGGACCGACCTCCGAGCGGTTCGAACAGCAGGTGCTCGAGCGCGTTGCGGCCGCCGGGCACTTCCCCATCGGCGCGTCGGCGATGGCCGGCAAGGATGCCGCCGAAGCGAAGACCAACCTTGAGCGGGCCCTTGGCGAGGTCGAGGATCCCGAACTGGAGTCCCCTGTCACCGGCCTTGTGGTGCCCAGCATGGCCTATGGCCAGGCTGCGGGCAGCTACGCGATGGCGTGGAAGTCAGTCGCCAGCGGTCCCAAGCCCGACCGTGTCGTGATCATCGGCAGCAATCTGTCGGGCCTCGGTGATGGCGTCGTCATGAGCCGCCACGGTTTCGAGACGCCGCTGGGCGTGGTGCGCCCGGATTCGGCAGCGATCGACAGCCTCGTCTCGCGGCTGGGAGATCGGCTGCTCAAGGACGAACTCGACTTCTTCACCGACGCCACGGTGCAGGCCCAGCTCCCTTGGATGCAATCGGTTCTGGGGGATGTTCCGGTGGTCGCCGCGCTGCTGCCGAACCCACTGAATCCCCTGCTTTCGGATGACGGCGCGCGCGTGTCGCACGCCGAGTTCTGCTCGGCGCTCACGGATCTCGTTGGCGAGTGGAGCGGTCGCACCCTCATCGTCGCCAGCGGCGACCTGAGTCACGTGGGTGCACAGTTCGGCGATCCGGCCCCGATCGACGAACAGCGCCAAGATGCGATCGAGAAGCGCGACCGCGAACTGCTGGCGCTCTTCATCCGCGGCGACCGCGGCGGCAAGGAACTGATCGATGCGCTGCGTCAGGACAACGCGCAGCGTTGGATGATCGCCGGTGCGCTGACGGCGATGCGTGCCGCATGCGAGGGCGGTCTGGAACTGCTCGACTACCACCAGGTCACCGACGACAAGCGACAGATGCTGGTGAGCCACGCGGTGCTCGCCTGCTGCGAGTGACGCACGACAAAAAGGAAAAGAGCCTATCGAGCGCGAAGCATCGACAGGCTCCTCGTGGGGGGCTTGAGTGGCGTCAAGCCATGGGTCGTGAGCTTGAGGAACACGACCCGTACTACTGTTTCTCCCGACGCGGCGGTCCTCCCTCAAGGACTGGTGCCGCTCCCTTTTCCATCCCTCCACGTGTCTATCCGCAGCGGGCGGCGAATCGGTTCCGCACTCGAATGAAAAATCGGTCACAACCCGAGGATGCGCCGGGAATTGGGTCGTCGTTCTGGGACCTTCGTGCGCGCGTGGCCCTTACGCGCCGATTCGTGCCATGACGGCCTGCAGGTCCGCCCAGACCTCGCCGCGCGTCTGCGCGGTGTAGTTCCTGAGCAGATAGGCCGGGTGGTAGGTGGGCATGACCGGCACCGAGAGTTCAAGACCGGTCCAGGTTGGCGCTTGCCACGTGCCCCAGGCCCCCCGGAGCCGGGTGATGCCCACGTCGGTCGCCAGCAGGAGCTTGGCGGCTGGCCCGCCCAAGGTCACGATCACCCTGGGACGGATGATGCACAACTGCTCGATGAGGTATGGACCGCAGCCATCGACCTCGGCCTGCAGCGGGGTGCGGTTGTTTGGCGGGCGGCTCTTGAGCACGTTGGCGATGTACACGTCCTCGCGGCGGAGCTTCATCGCGGCGATCATCTCGTCGAGCTTTTGACCCGCCTTGCCCACGAAGGGCCGACCGGTCTGGTCCTCGGTCTCACCTGGAGCCTCGCCGACGAAGACGAGTTGGGCGTTTGGCGATCCTTCGCCGAACACCAGGTTCGTGTGCCCTGTCGCCCGCGTGCAGTGTGGGCAGGTTGCGGCGTGCCGTTCGCGCAGGGCTTCGAGCAAAGCCGAGCGCTCCCCCTCCAACTCGAGCCGGCGCCCACTGCCGCCGATGCCGATGGCCTCGGTTGATCCTCCCGGCGCCGCTCGTCCGTTTGCGGCGGCTGGAGCCACGAATGAGCCCCCCGTCGAGGAGGCCACGTTTGCACCCAACGGTGCAAGCGGCCGCGGCTTCGGTGCCGGGCTCGCGGACGCAGCGCTGCCAAGCGCGGACACCGGGCGAGGTGCGAGAGGACGTGGTGCGGTAGGAGAAGCCGACGCGCCGGCGTTGACACCACTCGACGTCGGACGTTCATGAACGCCGGGAGCAGGCGCGCCACGAACAGCACGCGCGTGATCGAGCAAATCGACGCCGAACGCCCGGTCCATGGCGCGCTGCTGCGCCGCCAGCCGGGATCCGTGCATCAGCCGAGCTTCTTGCCGTTGAGCGCGACCTGGAACATGGACTGCGTACGCAGCACCATGGAGCAGTCGGACCGCAAGTGGTAGCCCTGGATGTGCAGCTCGCTGCCGAGCCGCTGCATGTCAAGGAGCGACAGGTTGGGCTTGCCGGCCTCATCGGTCCACATGCTGGCCAGCGAATCGTTCTCGCGCGCATGAGCGACCATTTCCTTGTAGGTGCCCAGGTAGAGATGCTCGCTGAGCGTCTCGGTCTGGATGGTCGTCATGAACATGGCGTGGTCCGACAGGCGCTCCTCGTGGTCGCGCTCACCATTGCAGAGCAGCGAGGCCATCAGGCCGCGCTCGGGCATGGTCTGCGGATTCTCGACGACAGCTTCGACCAGCACGGTGCTGCCAAAGGCAAAGCGCGCGCAGTGACCGCCCTTGAAGACCCAGCCTTCCACTTCCATGCCGCAGTGCTCGATCCGGTTGCGGCCCTCGATCCCGAAGAACTCCGGATGGATCGCCTTGCGGTAGAGCAGCGAGGTGTACGTCTGGATGCTGTTGGTCTTGGGGGAAATGCTCATGGGAGTTCGTTGAGGTGCATCCCAAGGTGGACACCCGCGTGGGAGGCCTGCAATCGGGAAAACCGAGTGCCCTTGGATTGAGGAGGGATTGTTTCCGAGTCGGCCGCCCGACTCAACACAAATCTGCGGATTTCAGCCCATCTGTTGCGTCATTCTCGGACACCTACCACAACATGTGGTGGCCTGCAACCGAACCGGGGCATACGGCGCCCGGGCCCTGGTGCAGTCGCGGTACGTCAAGAATCCGTGCAAGTTCAGTCGAGAGAGAAAGTTAGGGGCGGCCGCGTGAAAACAGGGTGGCGAAGGCGGCATGGCGATGCCGCCTCATCACATCGCAGACGCAGCGCAGCGCACTCACAAAAGTGCATGGGCGGTTGGCCCATGCGGCGCAGGTCTGGTCGTAAGCCGAATTTTGTTCCCTTGCGGGTGACGATCATTTCTCTCAGGCTGCCGTTGCCGGACAGCTCAGAGCACGCGACCCGCCCCATCCTGCGGACCACAGGTGCCTTGCGGCGGGGCTGCTTGCGCTTGCACGCGATGGGGTTTGCCCTGCCCCCTCTGTCACCAGAGGAGCGGTGCGCTCTTACCGCACCGTTTCACCCTTACCACCTTGCGATGGCGGTTTGTTTTCTGTGGCACTGTCCCTGACCCCTGCGCCGGGGCCGGTGGCCGTTAGCCACCATCGTGTCCTGTCGTGTTCGGACTTTCCTCCCACGGGTTACCCCGCGAGCGATCGTCTGACCAAGCTCAAAGACTAGCGCCCCGCCGCAGATGTGCGACGGGGCGCGAGGTTTTTCGACGGAATCAGCACCGCGATCGGCTTCGGCGCCCAAGGCGCCGGCACCTGATCAGGCCTTGATGTCTTCGATCCGCACGTTCAGGTAGCCCTGACGGTGACCGATCTTCTTGCGGTAGCCCTTGCGGCGGCTGTACTTCACGGCGATGGTCTTGTCGCCCTTTTCTTCGCCGAGCACGGTGGCGACGACCGAAGCGCCCTTGACATACGGCGCACCGATGGTGGCCTTGCCGCCGGCGTTGACCGCGAGAACGCGGTCAAAGGTGAGTTCCTTGCCGCCCGAGGCGAGCTCGCGCAGATCGATCTGCACCACATCGCCCTTGGCAACCTTGATCTGGGTTCCGCTGTCTTCAATGATCGCGTACACGGTGAAATCCTTGGTCAGGAGTGGGGAATCGGCAAGCATAGCGGTTTCCGCGCGTGGCGCAAGTCCCCACCCCTCACCACGCGCGACGGTGGGCTCGGCCGATTCAGCCCGCCGCTCGCACCATGCTGATCGATAACCGGCAGGCGACCGCGCTCAGAGGCGCACATGCTCGGCGGGTGCGAGCTGGATGAGAGTTCGGTTGGCTTGGTTCACCCACCGGCTGCGGGCCAATCATCGCCAACGGGTGCCCCGATCAGCGTCGCTGGCTGACCCATGCCCGGAGCCGACGACCGGCCTCGATCATGGTGGTCTCTTGCTTGCAGAAGGCAAAGCGCAGGTAGCGGCGCTCCGCGTGCGCGGCGTCATAGAACGCCGAGCACGGGATCGCAGCAACGCCCGCCTCGCGCACGAGCGTGGTCGCGGCTTCGACGTCATCCGTGAACCCCCATGGCTCGACGCTCGCCAGCATGAAGTACGCCCCCTCAGGCCAGAGTGGATCCAGCCCTGCACTCGAGAGTTCGCGGTGCATGATGGCTCGGCGCGTGGTGTAGTCGCGGCGAAGCTCCGCCGCGTAACCGTTGGGATCGCTCAGGGTGTCGATGGCCGTGGCGGCGGCGTGCACGAACGGCGTGGGCGCGCAGAAGGTCAGGAACTGGTGCGTGGCGCGCACGGCAGCCGTGAGTGGCGGCGGTGCAACAGCCCAGCCCAGGCGCCAGCCGGTCACCGAAAAGGTCTTGCCCATGCTCGTCACGATCACGGTGCGCTCGCGCATGCCGGGCAGGCATGCAATCGATCGGTGCGGCGCCGTGAACCGGATCTCCTCGTAGACCTCGTCGCTCATGACGACGAGATCGTGCGCGATCGCCAGCTCGGCGACGGTGCGCAACTCCTCGTCGGTCGCGATGCGACCGGTTGGATTGTGCGGGGAATTCAGCAGGATCAGCTTCGTGCGCGGCGTGATCGCTCGCGCAAGCGCCTCGCGCTCGATGCGGAATCCCGGCGCCTGCATCGGCACGCGCACGGCCGTCGCACCAGCCATCGCCACCGCAGCGGCGTACGAGTCGTAGCACGGGTCAAGCAGGATCACCTCGTCACCGACCCCGCACAGGCCGATGATGGTGGCCGTGAGCGCCTCGCAGCAGCCCGCGCACAGCGTGATCTCAGCCATCGGATCGGGGGCGAAGCCGTGGGTCACGCGCATGCGTTCGCTGATGCGCTCGACCGTGTGCGGCAGGCCCGCTGCGCGCGCATACTGGCTGTGACCGGCGGTGATGGCATCGATGGCGGCCTGCTTCACGATCTCGGGCGCATCGAAGTCAGGGAATCCCTGCCCAAGGTTGACGGCCTTGTGCTCCGTGGCGAGCCGGCTCATGGTCGTGAAGATGCTCTCGCCAAAGGCGGCGAGCCGAGGGTGGATCGTGTGCGGCATGGTTGGGCGTGCGCGCGGGCGCGCTTTGCGCGAAGATAGCCGGATGCCACCGCCCCCGGTCGCCAACCCGGCTCTTGACGTGCGCCTGCTCATGCAGGACGAGCAGGTGTGCGTGGTGGCCAAGCCCGCGGGCATGCCCACGCAGCCCGGCGTCGGTCACCAGCGGGACACCCTGATGAATGCCCTGTTCGCGCAAGATGGTCGAACGCTGGAGCGGCTCGGTCACGACCGAGATTGGGGGCTGCTGCATCGGCTCGACCGCGAAACGAGCGGCTGCGTCATCGTGGCACGCACGGCTGCGGCGTATGACGGGATCCGTCGGCAGTTTGAGCGCCGCACGATCGACAAGACCTATCTGGCCATCGTGAAGGGGCGTTTGCCGCGCAAGGATGGTTCGTGCCGGCAACCCTTGGCCGAAACCCTTCGCGGCGGTACCAAGGTCAGCGTGATCGCCACGGCGGGCGAGCCGGCCATCACCCACTGGACGACGATGGCGGACCGAGGTGATCATGCCGTGCTGTCGATCGCAATCGAGACCGGTCGGCTGCACCAGATTCGTGCGCACTTGGCTTGGCTTGGCGCTCCCGTGCTGGGGGACCGCGTGTACCGCAGCCTGCTGCCGCCCAACACGAGCGCACTTCGCGACAAGGCCGTGACGCTGTTCCTGCACGCGCACTCGATTGCATTCGACCATCCCGTGACTGGCGAGCGCATCACGGTCACCATGCCCGTGCCGGAACGATTCGGGCATCAGGCTGATGAACTGCTGGGGCCAGGCTGGCAGGCACGGCTGCCGAAGTTGGCGTCACGCGAAGGCGCGGACGGCTGAACCTGCCACGAGCAGCACGATCACGATCGGGACCAAGCAACCCTTCTGGTAGCTCAAGCCCGTGCCGGGAATGCCCAGGGACCAGCGCTTGCGACCCTTGGCATCGACGCCGACCCGCGCTCCACGGCGACCGAAGCTCCAGCCGAGACCTGACTTCGACAGGTTGATGCGGAACGGACCTCGTCCGATGCTTCGACGGAAACGCCATCCCATGGTGAACATCCTAGTGTCGACGGGTCGGCTGGACCGCTGAGCATCGAGCCAACGAACCCTGTCGATCGAGCATGAACGACGAACATGCCACGGCGACACCGCAAGCGTCGCACAGTTCCGCATCGAGTTTGAACCATGTCCCCGAAGGTTCCTAGCATGGCATCATGCGTCGAAAGGTGCTGATCGCGGTCTTCGCCCCGGTGTTGACGATTGTGCTCGGGTTGATTGCACTGTGGAACTGGCCGGCCGGGTTCGAATGGACCGTTCGGCGGCTGGGCGGGTTGGCGTTTGGACTTTCGACCACGTCGATCGCGGTCGGCGATCAACACTGGCCCGTGATGGAGCGGGCCGCCGATGGCAGTGCGCCGGCGCTGCCCCCGCTGCTGCTGCTGCACGGGTTCGGTACCAGCAAGGAGGCCATGACGCTCGTGGCCGCGATGCGCCCGGAGCAGCGTGTGATCGCGCCGGACCTGCCCGGATTCGGCGACCATCCCCTGCCTGATGGCGTCACGCCCGATGCTGCGTGGTACGTGCAGCAGGTCGATCTGCTGCGCGCGGCGATGGGCATCGAGCGAATGGATCTTGGTGGAACGAGCATGGGTGGCGCGCTGGCCACGGCCTACGCGATTGCGCATCCAGAGCGCGTGGAGCGACTTGTGCTGCTGGCCCCTGCTGGCGTGAACCCACCCGTGCGCAACGAGTTCATGAAGCTCGCCGACACCGGCGCCAACCCACTCGACATCCAATCGCGCGATGATCTGGTGCGCATCATGAGCCTGGTCTTCAAGAGGCCACCCCCGGTGCCCGAGCCGTTGCTGGCGGCGATGGTCGAGCGCGCCCAGCGCTTGCGCCCCACGACGCTGAGGATCGTTGCGGCGCTGCGGCCCTTCCTCGAGGGCGGGCTGGATGGCCAGCTCGGCGGCGTACTCGCGCCAACGCTCGTGCTGTACGGGGACGAAGACCGTGTGACCGACCCGAGCATGGCCAAGGTCTTTGGTGACGGGATCCGCCTGAGCACGGTGGTGCTGGTGCCCGATGCGGGGCATGTCCCCTTCTCCGATGCACCGGAAGCGGTGCGGGGTGCGATGCAGTCATTCCTGGATGCGCCGCGCGAGTGGTGATGCCGGAAACAAAGCTTGATGCTCGCTCTCGCGAGCTACCATCCAATCGTGCTGGCTTCGCTCGCCATGGTCGTGTGCTGCGCTGGTGCAGACGGGTCGCTTCCCGTTGCCGAGCAAGCACGCCGACTCATCGCCGAGCGTTGCCTGAAATGCCACGGCGGCGTTCGCGAACGCGGGCAACTGAACCTTCACGGGACGGAGCGCGCCAGTCGCCCTGCCGCGAGCGGCCTTCGTGCCATCGTTCCCAGTGATCCCGCGTCGAGCGAGCTGCTTCGGCGCATCGTTGCAAGCGATCCCGATGAGCGCATGCCACCCGATGGCCCGGCGCTGACTGAGGCCGAGCGAGAGCTGCTTCACGCCTGGATCGCCGCCGGCGCATCCGAGTCGCCGCACTGGTCCTTTGTGGCTCCCGTGGCGCAGGGTCGCCCCATCGAAGCGCATGACCCGTGGTGCCGACAGCCAATCGACGGGTTCATCCTGCAAGGGCTTCACCAGGCCGGGCTCGAGCCATCGCCAGAAGCCGACCGGGCGACGCTCCTGCGCCGAGCGTCGCTCGATCTGATCGGACTGCCACCGACCGAGGCCGAGCTTGCGGCGTTCCTGGCCGATGAGGCCCCCGATGCCTTCGAGCGCGTGGTGGATCGGCTGCTTGCGAGCCAACACTACGGGGAACGCTGGGCGGCGCCATGGCTCGACATCGCTCGCTACGCCGACACGCAGGGCTACGAGAAGGACGGCCACCGCATGATCTGGGCCTGGCGGGACTGGGTCATCGAGGCCCTGAACGCGAACATGCCGTTCGATCAGTTCACGCGCGAACAGCTCGCCGGCGACCTGCTGCCTGATGCCAGCGAGCGCACGCGCGTGGCCACAGCCTTCCACCGCAACACGCTCAACAACACCGAGGGCGGCACCGACAACGAGGAGTTCCGCATGGCCGCGGTGATGGATCGCGTGGCCACGACGTGGAACACCTGGATGGGGCTGTCGATGCAGTGCGTGCAGTGCCACGCGCATCCCTACGACGATCTCAGCCACGCCGACTACTACCGGTTCATGGACTTCCTGAACCAGACGGCGGATGCCGACACGGATGACGAAGCCCCCACCATGACCATCACGACCGCGCACGGCGCAACGCAGGTGCCCGTGCTGCAGGAGCTGCCGAACGATCGGCGTCGCACGACCCATCGGCTCGATCGCGGTGCGCTGACCTCGCCGGCCGAAGTCGTGCACGCGGGCACGCCCACATCGCTGCACGCCTTCGACGGCGCTTGGCCGCGCGATCGTCGGGGCATGGCCGAGTGGCTCGTTGCCCCATCGAACCCGCTGACCGCGCGCGTGATCGTGAACCGCGCATGGGAGTCGATCTTCGGAACCGGCCTGGTGGCCACCAGCGATGACTTCGGCGTGATGGGCGATGCACCGAGCAACCCTGCCTTGCTCGATGACCTGGCGATCCGGTTTCGCGATGGCGGATGGGACATGAAGCGCCTGCTGCGAGAACTTGTGCTGAGCAGCACCTACCGCCAATCATCGGTGCGCGCCGGAGTCGGCATTGAGCGCGACCCATCCAATCGACTGTTGTGGCATGCACCGCGCCGCAGGCTCGATGCCGAGGCGATCCGCGACAGCACCCTGCTCGTCTCGGGATTGCTCTCACACACCATGGGCGGTCCACCCGTGATGCCCCCGCAGCCGGACGGGATCTGGAACGTGGTCTACAACGGCTCCCAGTGGACGACCAGCGAGGGCGAGAACCGCTATCGCCGGGCGATCTACACCTTCTGGCGCCGATCCGCGCCCTATCCAAGCCTGATGACGCTCGACGCCGTCGACCGCGCCACCTGCACCGTGCGTCGTGTGCGCACCAACACTCCACTGGCGGCGCTCGTCACGATGAACGATCCGGCGTTCGTCGAATGCGCGGTCGCGCTAGCTCGATCGGTCGATGCGCTCAACCCGAACGCGGCGATCGACGCGATGTGGCATCGTGCGCTGCTGCGCGCGCCGCTGGACACCGAGCGTGCCGTGTTGCGGTCGCTCTACGAGAGCGAGCTGGCGCGCTACCAGGCCGCCCCTTCCGACGCGACCGCGGTCACCGGTGAAGGCGCCGATCCCGCACGGCTGGCGGCCCTCACCAGCGTCGCCAGCGCGATCCTCAACACCGACGAGTTCCTGAGCAGACCATGATGCGCCACGACCTGCCGAGCCTGCACGCGATCACGCGCCGCCAGTTCCTGGGCGCGGGCAGCCTTGGACTCGGCGCGCTTGCGCTGGGCGAACTCGGCGTGGCGGCGCCCCTGATGGATGGCGCGATCGATCCTGCGGCGGCCCGCAGTCCACACTTTGCCGGTCGCGCCAAGTCCGTCATCTACGTGCATCTTGCCGGCAGCCCATCGCAGCTGGAGCTCTATGACCACAAGCCGGAACTCGCCCGCTTGCACGGCACACCGTGCCCCGACGAGTACCTGAAGGGCGAACGATTCGCGTTCATCAAGGGTCATCCGGAACTCCTTCGCCCGCTGCACGGTTTCGGCAAGCGCGGGCAGAGCGGCATGGAACTCGGCGACCTGCTGCCGAACCTGGGTGGGGTCGCGGATGAGCTCTGCCTGGTTCGCTCGATGCACACCTCGCAGTTCAACCACGCGCCTGCGCAGTTGCTGCTGCATACGGGCGAGCCACGATTCGGTTCACCGAGCATGGGCGCGTGGGTGACCTACGGACTCGGCTGCGACAACCGCAATCTGCCGGCGTTCGTCGTGCTCGTGTCAGGGCAGACCCCCGACGCGGGCAAGGGCATCTGGGGCAGTGGCTATCTGCCGGGCGTGTTCCAAGGCGTGCAATGCCGAACGAGCGGCGATCCGGTGCTGTTCCTCAACGACCCCAAGGGAGTCGATCGCGCAGGTCGGGCGGCCGTCATCGCTTCGGTCAATGACCTGAACCGGATCACGGCCGAGCGCTCGGGCGATCCCGAGACCGCCACGCGCATTGCGCAGTACGAGCTGGCCCACCGCATGCAGCTGGCGGCGCCCGAGGCGATGGAACTGGCTCGCGAGGATGCCAAGACGCTTGAGCTCTACGGCGCGCAGCCAGGTGCCTCGAGCTTTGCCAACAACTGCTTGCTCGCCCGGCGGCTGGTCGAGCGCGGCGTGCGCTACGTGCAGCTCTTCGACTGGGGATGGGACGGTCACGGCACGAATCAGAGCGATGATCTTGTGCATCAACTCCCGGCCAAGTGCGGCCAGGTTGATCGGCCGCTCGCCGCGCTGATCGCGGACCTTCGTCGCCGTGGACTGCTCGACCAGACGCTGATCGTGTGTGGCGGCGAGTTCGGTCGCACGCCCGTGGCTGAGTTCCGCGACGGCAAGCGAGACTTCCTGGGCCGCGATCACCACCCGCACGCGTTTTCGATCTGGATGGCGGGTGGCGGCACGCGTGGCGGTCATGTGCACGGGGCGACCGACGACCTCGGCTACCGCATCGCGCGCGATCCCGTGTCGGTGCGCGATCTGCAGGCCACCATCCTCCACCTGCTTGGATTCGATCATGAGCGCCTGACCTACCGCCACAATGGGCTCGATCACCGCCTGACGGGCGTGCAGGAACCGGCCAAGGTGGTCAGGGAACTGCTGGCCTAGGCAGGATTCGGCATCCAAGGTTCCGGTCCGCGCGAAGCCAGCGGGCCATGAACCCGCTCTCGCCCTGCTGCTCCGTCCTGCTGACCGCCCTGCTCACCTGCACGCCGACCCTGTCCGCCGCGGACTCGAATCTTGAGTTCGACAGCGGCACGCAGGGCTGGCAGACCGTGCTGGACGGCGTGATGGGTGGGCTGTCCACCGGCCGCATCGAGGCTGGTGATGGCGGCACGCTGCGATTCTCCGGCGAGCTCTCGCTCGAGAACAACGGCGGCTTCTCGCAGATTCGCACGTCGGTGCCAGAAGGCACCTTTGACGGCGCGAGCGGACTGGTGCTGCGCGTCAAGGGCGACGGGCGCACCTACCAATGCGACATTCGCTCCTCGCGACTGCGGCTCATGGCCGGCGGCTACCAGCGCGTGTTCGCCACCAAGGCCGGCGAATGGACCGAGGTCGAAATCCCCTTCAGCGAGTGTGTCGCCAACAGCTTCGGTCAGCGCATGCGCAATGCGCCGTCGCTTGACCCGGCCTCGATCGAATCGGTGGGCATCACGCTCGCTGACAAGAAGGAAGGCCCGTTCGCGATCGAAGTCGACTGGATCCGGCCGGCGGGCAAGGCGGCGGCCCCCGCCTCGCCAAACTCCCTGGCAGCTGTGGCCACCAAGGCAAACCTCACCACGCTGCTGGCCTTGGTGAAGGCTTCCGGCATCGAGTTCCCGGCGAACACGCCACTGACCATCTTCGCACCGACCAACGACGCCTTTGCGAAGCTGCCCAAGGATCAGGTCGAGTTCCTAACGAGCGCCAAGGGCACGTCCACGCTGCAGGCAATCCTGAAGCACCATGTGGTGGCGCAGTCGGTCGGAAGTTCCGCGGTCCTTGATCGACGCCGGCTCACCGCGCTGTCGGGACAGTCGCTTGACATCAATCCCGATGCGCTCTCGATCGATGGGGCGCGCTTGGTGGCGACGGATGTGGCTTTCGATGGCGGACTGGTGCATGTGATCGACGCCGTGATGCTGCCTGAACTGCGCAGCATCGAGCAGATCGTCGCCGAGGACGAACGCTTCACCACGCTGCGGGCCGCCATCGAGGCCGCCGGCATCGGCTCGCAGCTCGGCAGCCGGAACCCGGGGCCCTGGACCCTGCTGGCGCCGTCGAATCAGGCCTTCGGGGCGATCCCGGCGGATGCGCTCAAGGAGCTGCTCCAGGATCAACCGGCTCTCACCGCGGTGCTGGTGGCCCATGTCCTGCCCACGGCAATCCGCCGCGAAGACATGCTGGCTCAAGGTTCAGCGCGAACGCTGATGGGCGACGGCAGTGTGGCCTTCGCGCTCGAGTCCGGAGCGATCACCGTGGCCGGGGCCCGGATCGAGGTCGCCGACATCGAGGCAGCCAACGGGATCATCCACATCATCGATCGCGTGCTGCCCGCGCAGTCTGCAGCCCCTGCCGCATCGTCCACTCCCTCGATGCCACAGCGCTCCCGGCAGGCCGCGACGATCCTGGAGCTGGCGATCGAGCGCGGCGTCCCCCGCTTCAACGCCGGCGATCAGGCCTCGTGCGCTGCGCTGTACGAGCTGGCCATCACTTCGGTCGTGCTGCTCGGGGCGGATGCCATCGGCGACGGCAATGCTGCGGATCTCGCTGCAGCCCTCAAGCGGGGCGCGGAACACGAGGATGCGGCCGAACGCGCCTGGGTCTATCGACGTGCGATGGACCAAGTGCTTGGCCGCATGGTCGCTTTGATGCAACCGGCAGAGTGAGTCAGCCGATCACGGTGCGCCGCATGCGCACGTAGTCCCAGACGACCAAGCGATCCAGATCCTCGCCGCCCACGAACAGCACGCGGCCGCCGGTGGCTTCGGCCATGCGGTGAGCGAACTGGACATCCTCCTCGGTCTGGGACCAGGATGGCAACAGGAAGACGTTGATCACGATGCCCTCGGCCTTGCAGCGCATCGCCTCGCGCATCGTTTCGCGCTCGGTGCGCGGATCCGGCGGGTAGAGCATCAGGAGATCGCTGCCCTCGAAGTGTGCCGTCGGAAGGCCGTCGGTGAGCAGGAAGACCTGACGGTTGGGCGTGTCCTGCGCTGCCAGCACCTGGCGTGACAGCGACAGTGCACGCTGGATGTTGGTGAAGTGCAGCGGCAGGTCGAACTCGGTCACCTGCGGGTCGGACATGTCGGCCCGCAGCCGGACCACTGGATCGTTGATCGAGACGGGCTTGGGCATCATCTCGATGATCTCGCCCGATGGCCGCAGCTTGGCCAGCGTGTACATCTCGATCGCCTGCAGGAAGTCGCCCGGGTACTCGCTGCGGATCAAGCCATCGAGCGCGAGCGCCATGCGCTTGCAGGCGATGTACTGGCCGCCGTAGCGCATCGAGCCCGACATGTCGAGGATGAGTGCCGTGGCGCAGCGCGGGGTGCGCCGTGTGCGGTGCACCACCAGATCATCCTGCCCGGGGCGCGCCTGGCCCGTGCGTGCCACGGCATTCAGGATCGACTGCGGCACGTCGAGACCCGCCGGTGAATCACCGAACTCGAATGGCCGAACCGATGGAAGCTCGACCGATCCCTCGCGGGACTGGACACCCTCGTGACGGCCGCGGCGTGCATCGGCAAGATCGGCAAAGATCGACGAGAGCAGATGCCGTTGGTAGGTCCGCAGCGCCTTCGGCGAGGCGCGGTAGCCCTGGGGCGAGCGCTCGAGCCCGGCCTCCTCGGCCATGCGCTTGAGGAGCTCATTGACCTGCCGCTGCAGGCGATCGAGATCGCCCAACTGCTCCTCGGTGGCAAACTCGCTCAGCGCCTCAAGGTCGATGATCGCCGGCTTGGCGTTGCGCAGGGCTTCCTCGATCTGCTTGAGCAAGCGGTCGATGCGGGAGAGCTCGTCCTTCACGGCTTGCGCGCCCGGAACATCAAGGTGCTCGGCTCCGGTGAAGGTGTAGTCAGAGGCCAGCTGCTCGACCGAAAATCGCTCGCGCAACCG